>Ga0207655_1002336_pt1 | contig 15532 bp, 18 predicted proteins | sample KBSM44metaG_FD_184398 | JGI IMG/M metagenome (GOLD analysis project Ga0207655, IMG submission 184398) | Miscanthus rhizosphere microbial communities from Kellogg Biological Station, Michigan, USA - KBS M4-4 metaG (SPAdes) (version 2) | ecosystem: Host-associated > Plants > Roots > Rhizosphere >...
CATGGCAGCAGAACCGGCCAGCAGGCCGCGACGGGAAGTGATCATGAGCGTCTCCTTGGTTTTATGGAATGCGGGTGCCGTGCCCGTCTGTTGCGTCGAGCATTTCCGATCTCCGGTGACGAATGGGCGTTGACGGTTTTTTTTCAAAGGCGGCTGGCAACTGTTTCCTTGTTAAAAGCATATCCAATCCGCGCGGGACGTGGCACGCTTGCTCCTTCTTTCTACCGTTCGGAACCGAGACATGCAGACGCAGTTGCGCGGCGCGCTGGAGATGAGCGTGGCCATGGTGATTTCCGGAACCATCGGATGGTTCGTCGTGCGCTCGGGCCAGCCATTGCCCGACCTGCTGTTCTGGCGCTGCGTGTTCGGCGCGGCGACGCTGCTGGTCGTGTGCCTCGCGCTGGGCCTGCTGCGGCGCGGCCTGACGGTGCGCAGCTTTGCTCTGGCCGCACTCGGCGGCGTGGCGCTGGTCGTCAACTGGGTGCTGATCTTCGCGGCCTTCTCGCATGCGTCGATCTCGATCGCCACGGCGGTCTACAACACGCAGCCCTTCATGCTGGTCGCGCTCGGCGCGCTGCTGCTGTCGGAGCGGCTGACCGCGATGAAGGCCATCTGGCTGTGCATCGCGTTCGCCGGCGTGGTGCTGGTGGCGCAGGCCAAGTCCGGCGGTGGTGCCGACGGTTCCTCTTACTTGATCGGCGTGCTCATGGCGCTGGGCGCGGCCTTCTGCTACGCGGTGGCCGCCATCGTCGCGAAGAAGCTCGACGGCATCGCGCCGCACCTCATCGCACTGATCCAGGTCTGCGTGGGCATCGTGCTGCTCGCGCCCTTCGCGCACCTGAAGACGCTGCCCGCCGACGCCGCCACCTGGGGCGTGCACCTGACGATGGGCGTGGTCTACACGGGGCTGGTGTTCGTGCTGCTGTACGGCGCACTGCAGAAGCTCTCGACGCCGGTGGCGGGCGCGCTGTCGTTCATCTATCCGCTGGTGGCCATTGGCGTCGACTACGTCGCCTTCGGCCAGCGGCTGGGCGCGCTGCAGCTGGTGGGCGCAGCGGCCATTTTGATCGCGGCGGCGGGCATGACCTTCGGATGGACCCTGCCGGGCCTGCCGCGGCGCTTGCCAGCTGCCGAAGAGCGCTGAACCGGGAAGCCGCCGCGACGCCGTCAGCTGGCGCCTTGCTGGCGCCGTCCCAGTGCGAACACCGAGTTCGGCGCGTCGACGACAAAAGGCTTGCGCGTGGACGGCTGGCCGGACGGCGTGCGCCGGCTGTCGCTGCGTGCCGCGGCCTGCACGCCCTTGGCCTTCTGCTCGTCGACCAGGCTTTGCAGCGAGATCGACCTGAGGAACTCGACCGCCCGCAGGTTCACGGTGGCCCAGAGCTCGTCGATTTCGCAGCGGCCGGCCTCGCCCGGCGCGTCGGCATTGCGCCGGCGGGAGGATTCCGCATCGTGTTCCTCGATCGAGAGGACGATGTCGGCCACGGAAATCTCCGCCGCCTTGCGGCTCAGAGAGTACCCGCCGCCCGGGCCGCGGGTCGATTCGACGAGGCCGGCGCGGCGCAGCTTGCCGAACAGCAGCTCCAGGTAGGACAGCGACACGCGCTGGCGCAGGCTGATCGAGGCCAGCGTGACGGGGCCCGAACGGCCGTGCAGAGCGATGTCGATCATCGCGGTGACCGCGAAGCGGCCCTTGGTGGTGAGGCGCATGTCAGTTCTCCTTTTCGGGGGATTACTCGTCGCGGCCGCCGGCGATGCCCAGCAGGGCCAGCAGCGACTGGAAGACGTTGTAGATGCTGAGATACACACCCAGCGTGGCGGAGATGTAGTTGGTTTCCAGGCCGTCCTTCACGCGCTTGAGGTCGTGCAGGATGAAAGCCGAGAAGATGCCGATGGCCAGGACCGACAGCGTCATCATCAGCGCGCTCGACTGGATGAAGAAGTTGGCGATGCCCGCCACCAGCAGCCCGATCGCGCCGATGAAGAGCCACTTGCCCATGGAAGACAGGTCGCGCTTGATGACCGACGACAGCGTGGCCATGCCGAAGAAGATCGCGCCGGTGCCGGCGAACGCCGTCATCACCAGGCTCGCGCCGTTGGCCAGGCCGAGCACCGAGCCGACGAGGCGCGACAGCATCAGTCCCATGAAGAATGTGAAGGCCAGCAGCACCGGCACGCCGGCGGCCGATTCCTTGGTCTTCTCGATGGCGTACATGAAGCCGAAGGCGCCGCCGAGGAACACCATCAGGCCGATGCCCGGCGACATGGCGCGCGACAAGCCGGTGGCAACGCCGATCCAGGCGCCGAGCACGGTGGGCACCATCGACAGCGCGAGCAGCCAGTAGGTGTTGCGCAGGACGCGGTTGCGCTCCTGCGGCGATGCGAGGGGCAGATCGATGCTGTCGTGATGGGCGATAGGGCTGTTGTTCATTGTGTGGATTCCTTGAAGCCGGACCTGTGCCGGCTGCGCGCAATGGCGCGTGCAGTGGCGGCGCAGGGCCTGAAAATGAGAGGTGTCGTTGCCGCGATGCGGGTACCGCATGGGGCGGGCCCGGATCGCAAGGGCGGGAGCCATGGCGGCTCCCGGTCGCGCAGGCTTTGGGGGCCTAGGCGACGAAGGCAGCGGCCCGGGGTGGCCGCTTGGGTCGCGCGAGGAACGGCGAGACGGTGGTGGTCAGGCCGAGCTTCGGCGGCTGTTCCGTGAAGCGCAGCAGCGCGGGAGCGTCGTTGCGCGCGTTGACCAGTTCGGCGTGTTCGGAACCGGCCTCGTCGAGGGAAAGGGCATCGTCCGAGGCCTCATCGGCAGCCCCTGCCGGAGCGTCGGAGAGCGCCACGACCAGCGTGGCGGCCTGCGGCTCGCCGTGCGAATGGCCGGCACCGATCATGCTGTGCGCAAGCACGGCAAAGCCGTAACAGGACAACATGATGGAGAGGACAGCAGCGGCAAACCAGCGGGACATGTAGGGGCAATTTTACCTGCCGCGGTTTGCGGCGCTCGCCACGGGGGTTTCAACCGACCGGATCGCATGGATGTTCGTCAGGCCGGCGCGGCCGTGGTTTCGCTGCCTTCGGACTGCAGCCATTCGCGTGCGTGGGTGCGCAGGGCGTCGATCTGCAGCCAGATCAGGCCGAGTTCGGTGTGAAGGGTTCGCGCCTGCGGGTCGTTGCTGGTGGCGACGGCCTGCGCCAGTGCGGCCCGCGCGGCAGGCTCCGCGGCGGCATCGCCCGGCGCCTCGATCAGGCCCTTTTCCAGCCCGGCCGCCAGCCCTTCGAGCGCCGCGATCGCTCCTTCCGCCGCCGTTTGCAGCAGTGCCATCTGCGCCGAGTCGGGCAGCGCCGCGCGGTGGGCGCCCAGGGCCGAGAGGTAGCTCAGCAGCGTGTGCGAGCGGATCAGGAAGCGCAGCGCCACCCCCGCGCGCGGCCGCACATAGCCCGGCTCGCGGAACATGTCCGACACCGCCGTGGACAGCGCCGCGTCCGCGTTGTGGTCGTTGCGCCGCGCCAGCCGGTAGTCGAGGTGGTCGCGCGCGCCGGAGCGGTACTGGCCGACGATCTGCCGCAGGTAGCCGGCATGGCCGCGCATCGCGGCTGCGGCCAGTTCATTGATGCGCCGCGCCTGCCAGTGCGGCAGCACCAGCAGCACGGCCAGCCCGGCGATCGCGCTGCCGATGGCGGTGTCGACCAGCCGCGGCACCAGCAGCACGCCGCTGTCGCCGACCTGGTTGAAGCACATCAGCACCAGCAGCGTCATCGATGCTGTGGCCAGCAGATAGCGCGTGGCGCGGGTCGCGAAGAACAGCACGCCGGCAGCCACCGCGATCACCGACTGCACCAGCGGCTGCGGAAACAGCTGCAGCAGCGCCCATCCGGCCACCACGCCGAGCGCGGTGCCGGCGATGCGCTGCCCCATGCGCGAAATGGTGTCGCCGTAGGTCTGCTGGCAGACGAACAGCGTGGTCAGCAGGATCCAGTAGCCCTGCGCCGGGTGGATGGCGCGCATCACCCCGTAGCCCGCAACCAGCGCGATCGACAGCCGCAGCGCGTGGCGAAAGAGCGGAGAGCGCGTGGTGAGCTGCCGCCGCACGCGCTCGACCGCATCGCGCCACGAGCGCGGCGAGCGGTCGAACAGGCCCATCTCGGTGCGGCCCGCGCGCGCCGACGGCTGGCTGGCACCCGCGAGCTGGCCGTCGAGCAGCGCGAGGTTGCGCGCCAGCGCCTCGACCGATGCCAGCAGCGCCAGCCTCGCGGGCGTGTCGGCCCGCGCACGTTCGTGCTCGATGGCGCTGCGCAGGTCGGCCAGCGCCTGCACGGTCTCCGGAGCGACCTCGAAGGGTTCGCGCCGCGCGATCGAATCGGCCAGCCGCTGGCAGGCCAGCCCCTGCAGGCCCAGCACGCGCTGGCAGCGGTAGAGCAGGTCGCTGTGGAAGAAGGCATCGGCCAGCGCGTTGTAGTCGTCGTGCGAGGAGCTGGCGCGCTCGTGCACGTCCTGCGCGATCAGGTAGAGCCCGCGGTAGCGCGAGAGCCGGCCGGTCGGCGCGCGCGCGCCGATGCGCAGGAAGATGCTTTCCTTCGCGGCGTTGAGCTCCGCCACCACCTCGGCATTGAGCTGCGCGAGCGCGAGCCGCTTGCGCTCGATGTCGATGCCGCGCAGCGGCTCGAACAGCGAGGCCTTGAAGCGCACGAAGCTGCCCAGCACCGTGAACAGCGTCACCAGCCGCGCCTGCACCGGCTGCGCCGGAAAGGCCGCGCACCACAGCACCGAGAACACGCCGTACCAGGCCGCGCCGGCCAGCAGCAGCAAAGGCTCGCGCCCGCGCTGCACCACGCCGTGCGCGCCCAGGTTCTCGATGCCGAGCGTGGCGTACATCGCGAGGATCAGCGTCGCGTACGCGATCGCCTTGTAGCGCGCTCCCACCGCACCGAGCATCGTGAGGCAGAAGGCCGCGAGCGCCAGCCCGGCGATGAACAGCAGCGGCAGGCCGAACGCCGCCTCGACCGCGAACGCGATGGCAGCGAAGCAGCCCAGCGTGACCACTTGTGCGCGCAGCCGGCCGCGCCAGCTGTCATCGGTCTCGGCAAGCGCGCTGGCGATGGCGCCGAGGAACAGCGGGATCACCGCATCGGGATGGCCAGTCCAGGCGCAGCCCGCCATGAGGCTGCCGAGGGTGAGAAGAATGCGCACGGGCTGCGCGCGGGAAGCGAAGGACCGCAGCCGCTGGCGCAGCGCGTCGGGAGACAGGGGAAGCATGGGGTCGATCTTGCACGATGCATGCCACCGCCATGTCGCACTCCGCCGCTAGGGGGTGGGCCGGCTGCGCAGGAAGCCGTGGCGCAGAGCGATCCACCTGGCCCGGCCGTCGTCGGCCGCGGGGCCGGCGTCGAGGCCCGCGAGCAGCATCCGGTCTTCGACCTGCAGGAACTGGCAGGTCGGCGCGCCGCCGGTGCCGGGCAGCACGCGCAACGTGGCATCGCCGAGATCGATCTGCTCGCCCGGTGCGGGCGATGCGATAGATGCATCGGGCCAGGCCTCGCGCAAGGTCTGCTTCTCTTCTTCGGTCGTTGCCTGCGTCGACAGGAGCCATCTCACCCGGCCAGGTGCCGCCGCGACGAGGGCCGCGAGATGCCCGGGGCTCGCGGGCAGCGCGTCGACCAGTGCGCAATCGCCGCCCGCGACGCCCACGAAATAGCTGTGCGCCAGCGCGCCCGATGCATCGGCCTCGCCCGTGACCCGCAAGACCCGCGCCGACAGCCGCATCACCAGTCCGGCCTCGTGCGCATAGCGGCCGCCGCCCTTGCCGTCCGGATCGACGTGCCCGACTTCCTCGTACGCCGGCTCTTCCATGTTCACTGGCCGCCGGCCCGCGGGACCGTCCGCCAGCCGCGGCATGACGCGCGGGATGTGCGTCAGGCCGCGCGCATGGGCCATGAGTTCGGCCGTGCTTGCGAAATGCGCGAGCTGTTCGAGGATGCGGCGCGTCACGTTCATCAGCTTGAGCCCGCGCGCGGGCGCCACGGCCTCGGCCGGCCGCAGCCACATGTGCTCGACCGTCTCGCGCCCGTCGGGCCGCACGCTTTGCGCCTCGGGCATTGGCGCGAGAAAGAAGCGGGTGTCGAAGCGGCGCGGCATGCCCGGCGGCGTGAGCCAGTGGGTGAAGTAGGCGAGCCGGTCGGCCGCGAGCTGCCAGCCGTGCCGGTCGCACAGCGAAATCAGCGCGTCGGTGCCTTGCTCCGCTTCGTCGCGCATGGCCGCGAGTTGCGCGGGCGGCAGCTTGTCGAGCGCCACCAGCCGGCCCGTGCCGTCGGCCGCGAACAGCACGCCGGCTTCCTCGAAGCATTCGCGGATCGCGGCCGCGTAGTAGTCGAGGCCGCCCTGCGGCACCGCGAGGCGTTCGCTCGCCGCGCTGTCGTCCAGGCCGCCGCAGTGCCCGTGCAGGCTGCGGTCGTGCGCGTCGATCACGCCGCCCGGAAACACGCTGGCACCGCTGTTCTGGTCGTCGGCCTTCTCGGCCCGCCGCAGCATCAGCACCTCGAGCCCGTGGCTGCCGTCGCGCAGGACGATGAGGGTGGCGGCCGTGCGCACGGGGCGCGGCGAAGCGGGGCGTGGCGTGGCGTCGGAGGTGCTGGTGGTCATGCGCACATTGTCGCGCCGGCGGCTGCTGCGAAGGCGACAGCACAGGCCCCTGGCTGTCGCATGAACGACCGTGCGAAACACCATGCGCCGCGTACCTTCAATGCACATCGACTGTTGAAGGACGCACCATGCATTTCGAATTCACCCCCCGGGCGATCGCGCTGCGCGACGAGCTGCTCAAGTTCATGGACGAGTTCGTCTACCCGAACGAGAAACGCCGTGAGGAAGAGCTGGCCGCCAACGCCCGCGCCGGCCGCCCCTATGCCGAACTGCCGATGATGGCCGGCCTCAAGGCCAAGGCGCGCGAGCGCGGGCTGTGGAACCTGTTCCTGCCCGAGGCCGAGCACGGCCCCGGCCTCACCAACGTCGAGTACGCCCCGCTGTGCGAGATCATGGGACGGCGCTACTGGTGCGCGGAAATCTTCAACTGTTCCGCGCCCGACACCGGCAACATGGAAGTGCTGGCCCGCTATGGCACCAAGGCGCAGCAGGAGCGCTGGCTCACGCCGCTGCTCGCGGGCGAGATCCGCTCGTCGTTCGCGATGACCGAGCCTGAAGTCGCATCGAGCGACGCCACCAACATCCGCTGCAGCATCCGGCGCGAAGGCAACGAGTACGTCATCAACGGACGCAAGTGGTACATCACCGGCGCGATGAACGAGCGCTGCGAGATCTTCATTCTGATGGGCAAGACCGACCCCGACAACGCCGACCGCCACAGGCAGCAGTCGATGATCCTCGTGCCGAAGAATACGCCGGGCATCACCATCGTGCGCGACATGCAGCTGCTCGGCATGTACGACCCGCCGTTCGGCCACCCCGAGATCGTGTTCGAGAACGTGCGCGTGCCGGTCGAGAACATCCTGCTCGGCGAAGGCCGCGGCTTCGAGATCGCGCAGGGCCGCCTCGGCCCCGGGCGCATCCACCATTGCATGCGCGCCATCGGCATGGCCGAGTCCGCGCTCGAGATGATGTGCCGGCGCCTGGTGTCGCGCACCGCCTTCCACAAGCCGCTGTCGGAGCAGGGCGTGTGGCGCGAGCGCATTGCCGAATCGCGCATGCTCATCGAGCAGTCGCGCTGGATGGTGCTCAATGCGGCCTACCGCATGGACACCGTGGGCAACAAGGTCGCCGCCAAGGAGATCGCGATGATCAAGGTGCTCACGCCCAACAACTGCGCGAAGGTGATCGACTGGGCGATGCAGGCCTTCGGCGCGATGGGCCTGAGCCAGGACACGCTGCTCACCCACTTCTACGCGTACGAGCGCCACCTGCGCGTGGCCGACGGCCCCGACGAGGTGCACCGCAACGCCATTGCGAAGCAGGAGCTGGCGGCCTACCAGTAAGAAGAGGAGGAGCGCGAAAGGCGCTCAGCGCGCGGCACCACACGGCGGCAGTCGGTGCCAGCGCCCGGACCTGCGAGCGCATCGCCAGCCACCATGGCGGACGCATCTACTCGGCGCCGCATGCAGGAGGCGTGCTGGGGCTGACGCTGCGCCTGCCGCTGCTGGCCGGCGAGCGCGTTCAGGGATTGACCGGCTGACTGATCGACGCCGGCCGGAACGGGCCTCCTGGAACTCCGCGCCATACTCGCGGTCCCACGGTGCCGCCGCCTTTCTTTCCCGATGCCGAACGTGCGATCCATTGCTTCTCTGACCTCTTTTCTCCGTGCGCTCGCCGCGAGCGCGGCCCTTCTCGCCGCCGGTGCACTGCATGCGCAGGCCTTGCCGGCGGGCGTGCACCTTGGCATGTCGGCCGAGGAACTGCGGGCCGTGCTGCCCGCGGCCGAGCGTGTGCAGCGCCCGCAGCGGCTGAGCGGCGGACTGGCCGGCAGCTGGCGCGCGGCCCCGGTCGCGATGGCGGGGCTGCTGTTCGAGCCGACCTTCTTCTTCGCCGCCTCGGAGCTGCGCCGCGTCGAATACGTGGCGACGGCGCAGGCCACGCCCGACAACGGCGCGGCGGCCTTCGCGGCGCTCGTGCGATGGGGCCGAGGGGCGTTCGGCAATGAACTCGCATCGCACGACCCGGGCAGCGCGTACGCCGCATGGGTGAGCAACGACACCGACGTCTACGTGCAGCAGCAGGCCGGCGATCCGCGCCGCGCGAGCGTGCGGCTGGTCTACAAGGCGCGGCAGCTGCGCGACGGCAGCGAACTCTGAGCGCCGCCGCGCCATGGGAAGTTGTCCTGCAAGCCGATTCGAATCCGTCCGGCCGGCGGCGCCCGGCAGGCGGAGAGACTGCCGTCTCCAGATTCTTCATGGAGACGACGATGCCCGAGGCCAGCGAGGTCCGCATTCCGCAGGACGATGAGCAGATTGATGTCACCGACCTGAAAGAGGTCGACTACTGGACAAAATGGTTCGGCGTGACCGAGGCTCGCCTGCGCACGGCCGTGGCGTCTGCCGGCACGCGCAGGGACGATCTGCGCGTCTACCTCGGGCTACCCTGAAGCGGCTGCAGCCGAGCTGCTTCAGGCGGCGGCCAGCATGCCCCGTTCCTCGATGAACGCGACCACCTCGGCCACGCCGGTGAGCGTCTTGAGGTTCGTCATCACGTAGGGCCGCTGGCGGCGCATGCGCTGCGTGTCCTGCTCCATCACGTCGAGGTTCGCGCCCACGTAGGGGGCGAGGTCGGTCTTGTTGATGACGAACAGGTCGCTCTTGGTGATGCCGGGGCCGCCCTTGCGCGGAATCTTTTCGCCGGCCGCCACGTCGATCACGTAGATCGTGAGGTCCGACAGCTCGGGGCTGAAGGTGGCCGCGAGGTTGTCGCCGCCGGATTCGACGAACACGATGTCGGCGTCCGGAAAATCCTCGAGCATGCGGTCGATGGCTTCGAGGTTGATCGACGCGTCCTCGCGGATGGCGGTGTGCGGGCAACCGCCCGTCTCGACGCCCATGATGCGTTCAGCCGGCAGCGCGCCAGACACCGTCAGCAGGCGCTGGTCTTCCTTGGTGTAGATGTCGTTGGTGATGGCGATCAGGTCGTACTTGTCGCGCATTGCCTTGCAGAGCATCTCGAGCAGCGTGGTCTTGCCCGAGCCGACCGGGCCGCCGATGCCTACGCGCAGCGGGGGCAGTCTCTTGGTGCGATGGGGGATGTGGTGCAGGGCGGAGGTCATGGAGGGTGTGTCCGGTTCAGCTTCGGAAGAGGCGGGAATATTGTGTTTCATGACGGGCCGACAACACCGCCAGCAGGGGCGCGAAGGCCTGGCGCTGGTCGTCGCCGAGGGCCATGGCGCGGGCCACGGCATCCGGGATTTCCTGCGCCAGCCGCCCGAGGATGCGCTGGCCCGCGCTCTGGCCGAGCGGCACGGCCTTGACGGCGGCAGCGACCATGTTCTCGGCCCAGCCGAAGGCGAAGGCCAGGCAGCCGTCGTGCACCGTGGCGCCGGTGCGGCCGACCGCGAAGGCGAAGGCGATGGGGTAGCTCGCGGGCAGGTCGGTGAATACTTCGGCCGTGTCGGCGTGGTGCAGCTTGAGCCACTCGACGAAGGAGCGGCCCATCTGTTCGGTCTGCAGGAAAAATTCGGCCGATTCGCGGGTGCTCATCACCCACTGATTGAGTTCGCGGATGCGCGGCATGTCGTTGGCGCGCCAGGCCGCGATGGCCTGCGCGAAGGCCGCGAGATCGCCGCGCGCGAAGCTCAGGTGCAATTGGTCGGCGAGCCATTCGGCGGCCTTGGCCTCCGAGTCGACGCCGGCCCATTCCACTGCCGCCTCGATGCCTTCGGAATACGAGAAGCCGCCCACGGGCAAGGCCGGCGAGGCGAGCCAGATGAGCTGCAGCAAGCTGTTGGCGCTGACTGGGTTGGGCATGTCAGTTTTTCACTGCGCGACTTTGTTCGGGGCGCGTGCACAGGCCACCGGGCACTCCCCTCCGCGAATGTCCCCCGTCGGCGTGAGCGCGCCCCGGATCACGCATGGCCATGCTCGTCGAGCAGTTCCGGCGCGAGCACGAGCGGCTTCGGGCCTTTGCTGTCGCCATGCGAGTGCCCATGGCCGTGGCTGTGACCCCCGCTGTGCGAATGCTCATGCGAACCATAGGCGCCGTTCTCGGGTTCGAAGGCTTCTTCCACCGCCACGACGATCAGGTGCATCGAACGCAGCATGTCGGCCAGCACATGGTCGGGCTCGATCTTGAGATGGTCGGGCCTGAGCTCGATCGGCACATGCCGGTTGCCCAGGTGATAGGCCGCGCGCGTCAGGTCGAAAGGCGTGCCGTGGGCCGTGCAATGCGTGATGCGCAGCACGGGCTGCGGCGCGGCGATGACGCGGACCAGCGAGCCGTCTTCGGCCACCAGCACATCGCCGCCCCGCACGGCGGTGCCGCGCGGCAGGAACACGCCGATCTGGCGGCCCTGCGAGTCGGTGGCGTCGAAGCGGCTTTTCTGGCGAATGTCCCAGTCGAGCTCGATGGTGGCGGCGCGCTTGAGCAGAACGGGCGCAAGGCCGCGGCCCTGGGGCATGAGTTTGTTGGCGGTGAGCATGGTGGCTTGCGGCTCCAAATGAGGCGGGCTAATATAACGTTCGTTATAACTTCTGTTCAACGGAGCGTTCAATGTCCGCCCTCAAACTGACTCAGATCGGTAACTCTGTCGGCATCATCCTGCCCAAGGAAGTGCTGGCGAGCATGAACGTGGGCAAGGGCGACACCGTCTACCTCACGCAGGCCGCCAACGGCGGGGTCACGATCACGCCGTACGACGACGAGTTCGAGCGGCAGATGGAGGCGGCGCGCCGCGTCATGAAGAAGCGGCGCAATGTTCTGCGCGAGCTTGCCAAGTGAGCGCCGCCAACCAACACTGGGTCTGGCTGAACCTGAGTGTGATCCAGTTGGTCCATGAAGAACAGCTCGCCGAGCATGGTGGTCCCGCCGGTGTGCGTGACGAGGGAATGCTTGCATCCGCCATGGGCCGACCGCAGAACCGCGCGATGTACGAATCTCCCGATGCGGCCACGCTGGCCGCGAGCTACGCATTCGGCATCGCCCGCAACCACCCGTTCGTGGACGGCAACAAGAGAACCGCATTCGTTGCGATGGAAACTTTCCTCGATCTCAACGGATTCGAGCTCCTCGCGTCCGACGAGGACTGCGTACTGAAGACGCTCGGCCTCGCGGCGGGGGAGATCGACGAAGCCTCCTTTGCCCAATGGATTCGCGAGCACCTCGCACCGCGCAGCCCCTGACATTCAAAACAGGAAATACCGCTGCGCCATCGGCAGCAGCTTCGCCGGCTCGCAGGTCAGCAGGTGCCCGTCGGCGCGCACCGCGTAGGTCTGCGCATCGATCTCCATCCTCGGCGTGTAGCCGTTGTGGATCAGATCCTTCTTGCGCACGTTGCGGATGTTCTTCACCGCGCTGAGGTTCTTGCTCAGGCCGTAGCGTTCCTTGATGCCCGAGGCCAGACCGGCCTGCGAGACGAAGGTCAGCGAGCTTTTCGCGAGGGAACCGCCGTACGCGCCGAACATCGGCCGATAGTGCACCGGCTGTGGCGTGGGTATCGACGCGTTCGGGTCGCCCATCGCAGCCATCGCGATGGTGCCGCCCTTCAGGATGGTGAAGGGCTTCACGCCGAAGAAGGCCGGCTTCCAGATCACGATGTCGGCCCACTTGCCGACTTCGAGCGAGCCGACCTCGTGCGCGATGCCGTGCGCAATGGCCGGGTTGATCGTGTACTTGGCGACGTAGCGCCTGGCGCGGAAGTTGTCGTTGCGCTCGTTGTCCTCCGGCAGCGTGCCGCGCTGCAGCTTCATCTTGTGCGCGGTCTGCCAGGTGCGGATGATGACTTCGCCCACACGCCCCATGGCCTGGCTGTCGGAGCTGAACATGCTGATCGCGCCGAGGTCGTGCAGCACGTCTTCGGCGGCAATCGTTTCCTTGCGGATGCGCGATTCGGCAAAGGCCAGGTCTTCGGCGATGCCGGCGTCGAGGTGGTGGCACACCATGAGCATGTCGACGTGCTCGTCGAGTGTGTTCACGGTGTAGGGCATCGTGGGGTTGGTGGACGAGGGCAGGAAGTTGGCCTCGCCCACCACGCGCAGGATGTCGGGCGCATGGCCGCCGCCCGCGCCTTCGGTGTGGAAGGCGCAGATGGCGCGCCCGCCCACGGCCGCGATAGTGTTCTCGACAAAGCCCGATTCGTTGAGCGTGTCGCTGTGGATGGCCACCTGCGTGTCGGTGGCGTCGGCCACGTCGAGGCAGTTGCTGATGGCCGCGGGCGTGGTGCCCCAGTCTTCATGCAGCTTCAGGCCGATGACGCCGGCTTCGATCTGCTCGTGCAGCGCGTGCGGCAGGCTCGCATTGCCCTTGCCGAGGAAGCCCAGGTTCATCGGGAACGCATCGGCCGCCTGCAGCATGCGCTCGATGTGCCAGGGGCCGGGCGTGGCGGTGGTCGCGAAGGTGCCGGTGGCGGGGCCGGTGCCGCCGCCGAGCATGGTGGTCACGCCGGAGGTCAGCGCCTCCTCGATCTGCTGCGGGCAGATGAAGTGGATGTGGCTGTCGATGCCGCCGGCGGTGACGATGTTGCCCTCGCAGCTGATGATCTCGGTGCCGGGGCCGATGACGATGTCGACGCCCGGCTGCACGTCAGGGTTGCCGGCCTTGCCGATGGCGGCGATGCGGCCGTCCTTCAGGCCGATGTCGGCCTTGACGATGCCCCAGTGGTCGAGGATGAGCGCGTTGGTCAGTACCGTGTCGACAGCACCCTGCAAACGCGTGCGCTGCGATTGCGCCATGCCGTCGCGAATGGTCTTGCCGCCGCCGAACTTCACCTCTTCGCCGTAGCCGCCGGCGCGCAAGGTGTAGTCGGCCTCGACTTCGATCAGCAGGTCGGTGTCAGCAAGACGGACCCGGTCGCCCACGGTGGGGCCGAAGATTTCTGCGTAGGCACGTCGCCCGATGGTGGCCATGTTTAAAGCTTCCCTTGAACCAGGCCGCGAAAGCCGTAGACGATGCGATCGCCCGAAAAATCGACCAGTTCGACCGTGCGCTGCTGGCCCGGTTCGAAGCGCACCGCGGCGCCCGATGCGATGTTCAGCCGCATGCCGCGCGCGGCCTCGCGGTCGAAGCCGAGCGCGCCGTTGGTCTCGGCGAAGTGGTAGTGCGAGCCGACCTGGATCGGCCGGTCGGCGGTGTTGCGCACCACCAGCGTGAGGGTGCGGCGGCCGGGGTTGAGCGTGTGCTCGCCGTCGTCGGTGAGGAGTTCGCCGGGGATCATGTTCAGACGGCCTGTGCCAGCAGCGACGCACCGAGCACCACCACCGCGGCACCGGCCACGCGCGGCAGCCACGCGTTGGCATGGCGCAGCGCCCAGCCCACCGCGATGCCCGCGAGGTGCAGCAGCACGGTCGCGCCGACCATGCCGGCCAGCGTGAGGGCCGCGCCTTCTTCGCTCGCCAGTTCGTGGCCGTGGGACACGCCATGGAAAAGGGCGAACACGCCGACGACCGCCATGGCGACCACGGCCGGCAGGTGAACGCGCGTGGCCACCAGCAGGCCGAGCACCAGCAGCGAGGCCGCGATCATCGGCTCGACCGCCGGCAGCTGCACGCCGGCCAGGCCCATCAGCGCGCCCACCAGCAGCATGCCGGCGAAGGCCAGCGGCGCCCAGAGCAGGTCGGGCCAGGCGCGGCGCGCGGCCAGCGCGCTCCAGAGGCCGACCGCGACCATGGCGGCGAGGTGGTCGGCGCCGGTCAGCGGATGCAGGAAGCCCGTGGTGAGGCCGTGGTGCAGGCCGCCGTCGACGCCGGTGTGGGCGCTGGCCGCGAGGGGCAGCACGAGGGCGGCGCACAGTGCGAGGCTTCTGGAAGCAGTGGTCTTGCGCATGGAAAGAATCCTTCTTGTTCTGGGTGTGTCAGACGATCGGCTGGTGGACGGTCACCAGCTTGGTGCCGTCCGGGAAGGTGGCTTCGACCTGGATGTCCGGGATCATCTCGGCGATGCCGTCCATCACGTCGGCGCGGGTCAGCACGCCGCGCCCGTCGCTCATGAGCTCGGCGACGCTCTTGCCGTCGCGGGCGCCTTCCATCACGGCGGCCGAAATCAGGGCGATGGCCTCGGGGTAGTTGAGCTTCAGGCCGCGGGCCTTGCGGCGTTCGGCGAGCAGCGCCGCGGTGAAGATCAGCAGCTTGTCTTTTTCGCGCGGAGTCAGTTCCATGGGATCGGCATCGGGTGGCAGAGAGTGGCGGCCATTATGGGCAAGCCGGCTTCTTTGCAACAGTCGTGCCCTGTTCGCCAAAAGCCGTACGGGTGGCATGAAAGATGCACCGAAACGGTGTGAACCCCACTGACACGCCGATCACCCCCGACGACGCGCCGCAGCGCATCGTCAAGGTGCGGCGCGACTACAACAGCTGGGTGGCCAGCGAGACGCTGGAAGACTACGCGCTGCGCTACACGCCGCAGCGCTTTCGCAAGTGGTCCGAATGGCGGGTGGCCAACACGGCCTTCGGGGCGGCGTCGTTCCTGATCCTGGAGGCGGTGGGCGCCACGCTGCTGGTGCAGTACGGCTTTGCCAACGCCTTCTGGGCGATCCTGGCGACGGGGCTCATCATCTTCCTGGCGGGCGTGCCGATCAGCGTGTACGCGGCGCGCTACGGCGTCGACATGGACCTGCTCACGCGCGGCGCGGGCTTCGGCTACATCGGCTCCACGCTCACCTCGCTGATCTACGCGAGCTTCACTTTCATCTTCTTCGCGCTCGAGGCGGCTGTGATGGCCTACGCGCTGGAGCTGGCGCTGGGCATCCCGCCGGTCTGGGGCTACCTGGTGTGCGCGCTGGTGGTGATTCCGCTGGTCACGCACGGGGTGTCGGCCATCAGCCGGCTGCAGTTGTGGACGCAGCCGCTGTGGCTGCTGATGCTGGTGGTGCCTTTTGCCTACGTGCTGGTGCGCGATCCT
>Ga0207655_1002338_pt1 | contig 15526 bp, 21 predicted proteins | sample KBSM44metaG_FD_184398 | JGI IMG/M metagenome (GOLD analysis project Ga0207655, IMG submission 184398) | Miscanthus rhizosphere microbial communities from Kellogg Biological Station, Michigan, USA - KBS M4-4 metaG (SPAdes) (version 2) | ecosystem: Host-associated > Plants > Roots > Rhizosphere >...
GAGAGATTTGTTATTCGTTACGACCATCGTGATTTAGGGCGATCTACCACTTATCCACCCGGTACGTCTAACTATACGATAACAGATATGGCTGATGACGCAATTGGTGTTTTAGACGCTTATTCTATAGAAAAAGCTCATATTGTTGGAATGTCTTTGGGCGGAATGATAGGTCAGATTCTTGCTCTTAGATATCCCGAACGCACAGATTCCCTTACTTTAATTGCATCAAGCGTATTTGGAACGGAGGCGGAAAAATTGCCCCCAATGGATCAGCGTATACTTGATTATCATACAAAAAGCACTTCCATAGACTGGTCAAATCAAGAGGCAATCGTTCACTACCTTGCAGGTGGATGGGAAACTTTAAGTGGAACAAAACCTTATGAAGAGGAAAGAATGTATAAGCTAGCAGAAAGAGAAGCTGCCCGTGCCAAACAGCTGCCGAGTAGATTTAACCATGCTTTGCTTCAAGGAGGAGGCCAATATTATGACAGATCGAGTGAAATTAGTATACCTACACTAATCATTCATGGGACAGAAGATCCGGCACTCCCATACGAACATGGACTTGCTCTTGCAAAAGCTATTGCTCATGCTAATTTAATAGCTCTTGATCGTACAGGACATGAAGTCCATAGTGAGGACTGGGCACAAATTATCGAATCAATTGTAGGAATTAGTTCCTAAAAGTAAAACATGAGATACGAAGACTTCAAAGCGCTTTTTTAAGAAAGCTTTGGGGTCTTTTCATGTTTCAAAGTTCCTTCCTTCTACTTACAGTAGACAAAACGTTTCCTATAGCAAAGGGTGTTTTGTACAAAAGTACCTACATCTTTTCAAAACATCATATTTACGATACACTGATAATTCGCGAAATATCCACATAAGGGTATTGCAGTAAGAAAATGGAGGTTTTTATGAAATATTTTAAGGTGCTTTTTTGTTTAATCTTATTAATCCTTGTAGGTATAACCGGCTGTTCTTCAAAAGAAGAAGTCACAAGCATTAACACTGTTGATGTAAAAGATCTTAAAGACCACAGTGGAACTTATGTTGGAGATAATTCTAACGTAGTAGCTATCGTAAGAGCATTGCCTGGAGGAGAAACGTTTAAAGAAATTAATTTACATAATAAAACACCAAAAATAATGTATGGTACTAAAGAGGACTCTTTATCAGAAGATGAAATATTAAAATATTGGCTCGACGGTAAGGATACACTAGAGAAAAACTTTCTTTATAATGCTATTTATTTAACGATACTAATACCTAATGCTGAAGGGTACAGTTTTAAAATAGATGATCAGAAATTCTCAGTACCTAGAGAAGAAATGAAACAATTCATTTCCAAAAACATTCAAACTTTACCAGATAGCAATGAGTTATTTGATAAAGAAAAAGCACAGCAATTTATAGATAATAATAAAGAGAAGATTAATAAAGCAGTTAAATCGGCAGCTATTCGAGAACAATTTTTTAAGAATGTTCCTATCGTAAAAGAATAAGAACAAATAAAGAGCCTTAAATAAGGCTCTTTATTTGTTTTCTATTTGCCTTTGTGCTTCGCTTTTGCCTTTTGTTTCTTTATGGAATACTTTTGTTCCTTCAGCTCTTCACGATATCGTTTAGCTTTCTTTTTTCTACTTTTTTTCTTTTCTTCGTAAGCTTGCTTCATGGCTTCTTGAGCTTTAGTCGAAATACCAACTTTATTTCTTTCTTTTGCTACTTGGCGTTGTAAACGTTTTGGATTTACCTTTTTCTTAGATTTTATTTTCACATCAATACCTGCATGAGCTGATTGATTAATCACCTCTAGCAATCTGTCATAAATAAAGTCTAATACTTCTGTATCTTTTGGTTCTGGTCCAAATACATAACGAAATGCTTTTAACTTACCGCCTTCTACAACTTCAATAATTCCTACCCAAAACTGACCATCATGGTAAATCGTTAGTGACATAACGATTCCCTCCTCTAAACATACTATGAAATGATGGACATCCCGAGGAGGGGAAGGTTACTGACATTAATACATATCAATGCATCCGGACTACCAACCGAATTGTGTTTTTACATCTCACATACAAATTTTAACATGAAAATATTTATTATAACTACCTTCTTTTATTTTTCACCAAAATTCATTGCAAAAAATAAAAAGCTCGCCATAATAAATATTGGGATTACTGCAAAAGAGATTAAACTAAAATATTTCATCAACCCTTTTTCTTGTTTTCCAAAAGCTATTATTCCACATGAAAATCCTATCGAATAAAGGGTAATACATACATACAAAATGTTGGGGCTATGTATGGGTGTAAGGTATCGTCCAACACCAACAGCAATCCCAAGCAACGATAACCACAGTGAATATTGACTAAAACGTTGTTTCAATTTGGTCCTCTGCAAACTAGATATATGTTTATATGGCACCATTTAACTAGTAGCTACCATAATGTACTTAATCACCAGTAGAAAAAAGCTTGGGTGAATCACTCCAAACTCTTTTTTCTATAAACAAAGAAACCTATCACCGCTCCCAGTACAGCTATAACTACACTAAAACGAATTAGATGAATAATAAAATCAGTAAGGTTTAAATACGTTGTTTCTGTTACACCATCACCCATTGATTGGACTTCTTTATAGGGAATCACAAAGAAACTTAATGATACTCCTAAAATAAGGCCGTAGAAAAAACCTTTTTCTATAAATTTCAACAAGACACTCTCCTCCTTTCAAACATGCTCATTTAATGAGTTATAGTATTCCCTATAACTATTAAAAGGCGTTTATTTATCTTCCATAAAAATTATTTTATTATGAATTTTATTACATTTAATTCATATATTAACATATTCGAGGATTAAAAGGGAGACTAACGTATAGTCTCCCTTTCTATAAAAGTTTAATAACTTTTACCATGTTATTTACTTCACCAAACTTTCAAATTAAATAAAAGCTCCAGAAAGTCACGAATCAAGGAAGCTTTTCACAGCAGTTAAAAAAGAGGATAAGTTTCCTGTATGCACCTCATGTCCAGCCCCTTCTATCGTTACTAATTTACAATTTGGAATGCGCTTAGAAACTTCCTGTAATTTATCTTGAGGAATATGGCTGGATCCTCCTCCTATGATGAGAGTAGGTGCAATTATCTCTGTAAGACTTCCCCACCATTTAGGGTTGGGGTTGTTTAACTGGTGAAGAACTGAAGGTACAACCTCCCAGTCAAACGGTAAAGAACCAGGCGGTTTGGCAGGAATTTCGAACTTCTCTCCTGTAAAAGGTGGAGGAGTATCTTCAACAATCAGCCGATCTACCCTTTCTGGAAATGTTTCAGAAAAAAGATAGGACACCGTACCGCCCATAGAATGCCCAATTAACGTAAAGCGCTCCAAATTCATCGCATTTACAAACTGAAGCAAGTCATCACACATGAGTTCAAACGTGTACGCGTCAGTTCTCTCACTTCCACCGTGTCCTCGCTGATCTAAAGCTAGAAACCGATATTCCTTCCCTAATACAGCTGCTACTTCATCCCAAGACTCTGCACTCATTCCCAAAGCGTGAAGTGCAATAATAGCGGGTGCCGAAACTTTGCCCGCCTCTCGATATTGAAATGTTAAACCATTTAGTTCAATTTGATTTACTCCCATTTTCAAATTAGATCAACTCCTAACTCAGATTTCACCAATTAAAATCTAGATTATTAAGGTTCATCTATATATTAGCGAAGGAATGAAGATTTCCTTCATCTCTTATCTTATTAGGAAAGATATTAGATTATTTTATGTATCCTGTGTAATTCTTTAGTCAGCATAACGCACCTAGAGTTTTTTACTTTCGAGACCTATATAATTTAAACCAAAAGTACTGCAAGCCAATTGAATAAAAGATTGCAAAGGAAGAGACATGAATTTATCTTTATGCCAAAACATTTGTGTGTAAAGAGGTGTATCAACTTTAGTGCATGCTAATTCTTTTAATATACCTTTCTCAACTTCCGCTTTTACTACTACTTCCGGTAGTATGGCAATACCTAAATCTAACATTACACACTGTTTAATAGCTTCTACGCTTACAAATTCAAATTTAGTTGATGTGCAAATACCCGCCTCACGAAACAAGTTTTCCAATACTACCCGGTATGAACAACCCGACTCAGTATACAAAAGAGTCTCATTCTCAAGGTCTTCTAAGTAGATTTCCGCTTTATTAGCTAAAGGATGCTGAGGAGAAGCTATAATTTTTAGGTTTTCTGCAACAAGACATTGCGTATGTAGATTTGCATCGTAATGCTGAATAGGCTCCAATGTAAAGGCAATATCAAGAGTGCCATCTAGTAGCTGCGCTCTCGTTTGTTCTTGAGAGTAAATGGGCTTAAAGATCATTTTAACCTTTGGAAATTGATCCTTGAACTCTTTTAATATTGGAGGCAATCTATACGTGCACTGACTTTCAGAAGATCCAATGATAAGCGTACCTGCGGGCTCCTCCACTCCACTTACAGCGTTTTTTGCTTCCTTAGTCAATTGAATCAGTTTATCGGCGTACCTTTTAAATTCTCTACCTGCTTCTGTTAAAACCAAGCGCTTTCCGAGACGTTCAAATAAAGGCGTTTCAAGTTCATTTTCAAGAGCTTTTATTTGAGCAGTAACGCTTGATTGAGCAAAGTTCAAAATTTTAGCTGTATATGTAAAATTTAAATTTTCTGCAGCTGTTTTAAATGTAATCAGTTGTTTTATTTCGATTTTCCTCACCTCTTTATAATCGGATATTTCGATTGATTCAATCGTAATGTTCATCTGTAACGATTGCTAATTTCATTATAAAATATGGTAAATCAAACCACAACATACTAAATATAAAGAGATAAGGGGAAATCATAATGTCTATAAAAAAAGAGGATACAAAGGAACCAACCGTTCTAATGCAAAAAAATACAAGTGACAAAAACTTCAAATACTATTGGAATGAAATTATTCGAGCACTTATCGTAACCAAATAAGTAAGGCTAATCAATTTTATTTTCGGGAAAAGTAAATCCACATACAAGCGTATAAATATAAAAACAATAGCTCGCTAACGCTGACGATATACAGAATTAGCGAGCTATTAATCTATTTAAACTTATTAATCATGTTTATTGGCTTGAATCTAACCTAAACTTTGCAATATCCTTGTGATCTTGGGAGATAATGAGCGTACCCTTTAACGCATTAGCTTGTAGCTTTTTTAGTTCTTCTTCAGTTGGTAAAAGAGGTAATTCATTATTTTTTTCCTTTGCTCCTAAGGTATAACTAAGAGTAAATTTACTTGTTCCTTTAGATGGAATTTCTCCTATACTCATACCAATACCTAACTTATTGTTATCCATATTATAAATATTTGAACCAATTGATTCCTTTACAGCTGATACTAACTCCTTATCTGGTTCTATGCGAATGTTTGTTTTAGCAGAATCAGAGAGAGCCATAATATTATTAGACGTATTTTCCATCGTAAATGTATAGCGTAACTCCATTGGAACGATACTTTTACTTTTATTCTTTTTATCAGGTACTATCATTTCCCCAACGATTTTTTTATCATCTGTTAACGTTACCTCTGCTTTTTGTAATTTTAGGTACTCAACATTGTTTACATATTCCGTTTTTGAACAAGCGGAGATGATAAACACCAAACACATAATAAACAAACCAAGATAGAACTTTTTCATATTTCTCCTCCAAACATTTTTTGTCCCCCAACAATAAACATATGTTATTACATTTTCTATATTTTGTATTTTATAATTGTCATATGAGCTATTATTAAACGTAAAAACACCAAGGTGCTTTATGTTTCCTTGGTGTCTTTTATTTGTTTTTGTATCTAGTAATTTTCTTCTACAAAACGTATCGCTTTGTTTAATTCTGAAGTTCTTAAAACGACTTCTTTATCATTAAAAATAATAAAGAAAGGGCTGCCTTCTACCTTTAAGTCCGGATATTGATTCTTTACTTCTTCCAACGAAGAAAAATATCGAACTTGTTTTAAACCCATTATTTCCTCTGGATGATCGATCTCTTCTCCTACTGCCAAAATAGAATATTCTTCTCCATCTGACAATAACTCTTTAGGTGGAGAATCCGCGTATTGTTTTTTCCAAGTTAAACTTGAACATGCTGCACATAGAATAACCAAAGATAGAATAAAAGGTAAGTATAACCACTTTTTCATAACACAGCCCCTTCTGTATTCGAAATATATTTCAAAAGAAAAATGATGCAACATCTTTATTTACCATAATGGGTTTTACAGACACTTTAGCACCTTTATTGACGCGAGTACAAAAACCACGCAGGCATCTCGGTGTTTTCAATTAGCAGCACTTGTTTATGCTTAGGATCACCTTTAATAGCATAAATAAAATCCCCATTTTGTGTTTTACCAAAGGCTCTAAAATATTTCTTAGAGTCATACTTTGTTTGATCAGCCATCTCTGTGCACTCATATTTTCCATATGTATCACTTAAAAGCTTTGTGTTAAACATATTATCGTCTTTTGTTACATAAAACTTATCGTAAGAAAAGAACAAAAAATATATACTTAACGCTCCTATAATTGTTATACAACTAGCTAAGCCCCATCGAATTTTTTTATTCACTTTCGACCTCTTAAAATTTTTTTGTTTTACTATAATTAGGTTTTGATATATGTAATACGCTCACGTAGAACGTATTTTCTGAAAGATAAAGTATTCAACTTAAATAATACTCATCTTTTTTGGGCTACCTTTTTCATTAACTGACTTTTATGATCTTTATCTTTAACTATAATATAATCCTCTGTTCCTTTTACTGAATAGATTTCTGAACCAACTGTAAAATAGTTTGATTGATTATTACCTTCGGGCATCGTAGTTGCTTTAGTTTTCTTTTCTATGGTTCCTATTTGGTCTCCTATTTCTTGTGTTTGATCTAATTTATCTTCTGTTCCGTTATATTCCTTGTTTTCAACTACAACAATGATAGCAGAAGAACTCTCTATATTTCCCCCTGTACTTTCTTGATTACATGCAGTTAGAACGGTTAAATAAACTACTGACAGAAAACTAAGTGTTCTCTTCATAATAGCCTCCGAAAATCATTTTCCTTACCCCTTGATTAAAATTGATATTAGGCGATATACCAAGTTCAGTGACGTATCATAATGTATTCGAAAACGAACAATCCTAAAAGTTCTATTAAGAAAACTTTCCGGCTTCCTCCACATAAAAATCCACATAACCGCAGCTTGAACAAACATAAGGTATTAATTCGCTGTAATGGTGATTGTTATTTAATACGCTGCTCGGTGTTTTATTTACACCTACTGTACCAGGTGATGATTGAATACGAGCTTTGATTAGAATTGAATCACATTTAGAGCATTTTTTGCTTTGCATACACATCATCCCTCTCTATTCCATAACATTATTCCTATTTTCTATAGTACATGCTTACTAACTTTAAAATTAATAATTAGCCATATAACTTGAATAATCAAAGGGAAAATAAATGCAATTAGCAACACTATAAATCCCAATAATTTTAGCTCCGGTGTTTGGGTAACACCCGCTCCATCCACTTCTCTTGTCCAGATAACAGCTGTGCCTACAGCAAAAAGTATGATCCAAATTATATTAGCTATACACCAGGAAATCCATCGTCTTTTCACATCATCACTTCTTTCAATTTAAGCTGCATCTTTCTTTATTAATTCCCAGATAAGAGCAATGGTAGAAATAGCTCCACCTACCGCAAAGAGATAAGAAGAAAACTGTATTGTTTCATGTATGAATAAACCTCTTATTCCATACAAACATAGGATAATAGTGCTGATTAAACCAATCATAAGCCCAATATTTTTATTGATCGTTTTCTCCCCCTTTAGGCTTCTCTTTACACCTGATCCATTATCATAAGCCCAAATATAGCGAAAAAGTTTAATACAACCAGAAACCCATAATAAAAGCCAAGCCCTTCAAAAAACAAAGAAAGAATGGGAAATATCATAGATTCAAAGCCAAACAACATAATAATAAGCCCAATTCCTTTAGCGAGCTGTTTTTCATCCTTAGGTGTAAATATCTTTCCATACCCAGCAATAAAATTAGTACTACCTTTTTTCCATACACGTTTCCCAATATAAATGATGAAGCAGCTTACTAAACATATAAATAATACGTTTAACATCAGATATTATCCCTTCTTTACACACTCCAATTTAACATATATAGTATATTTTACCATAAAAATTTACAAATATTATGTATTAAAGGTGGACTCATAAAATATAACACTATAAAATATATACATACTAATTATAGATATCTTAATTAATCAAGAACTCACTGAAGAATATAATAAAACTGAAAAAGTTGTGAAAAGCGCCTTTTAAAATGAAGAATACAGCGATAAGAAAGAACATTTTGACGTGCCTGAAGAATTCTTTATGACCTTAGAGTTAACAGAGGGATTATTAAAAAATATGCAAGGTGTTGTGCAGTATTCAAAAGTTTTTTCAGAGTAAGTACTAACTGATTAATTAGGTTTTATGTAAAGGCTGCCTGAGAAAAAATTTTATAGTATTTTCTATGGACAGCCTCTTTTTTATTTACCTGATATTATTAAAGCGGTGGGTTTTCCACACCTAAATGAACCCAATCTTCTTTTGGAGGCCCATAAACTCCAGGGGGTTTCAGTCCTGCTTGACGCATCAGAATGGTAATTTGACCTCGGTGATGAACAATATGCTTGATTAGTCCCATTAAGATTGTGGCATTTGATTGGGTTCTTCCGAACGCTTCTTGCGTATGTCCTAAAGATTCATCTGTCCATTGCTGTTCAATGATTTTAGCAGCGTGAGAACTTACATTTTTAAAGGTTATAGCGATTTCCTGTGCTGAAGATGGAACGCTTGCTGTACTTTCTATTCTATCTATGCTCAGTCCAAATTCAGTTAGATAATCTGGAATATTTGTTGTAAAATGCCAAGCGATTCTTCCTAACGTACGTCCTTCAGGGCAAACTTGTTGTTTCAACGAATCATCTGTTAAGCTATCCAAAACTTTTTGAGTTAGCATGGCTTCGCTGTTCCATTCTTTGATAAAATCTGAAATGGTGTTATACATGTAAAAGACCTCCCAATATAAATCTAACCTAAATTAACACTTAAATAATATCATAGAAAAAACCAATTGGCTTATTTACTAAAGAAAGGAGATTCTATGTTATTTAAAGCTACCGCTCAAAAAACTATCATGTTTGCTTTATTACTTTTGTATGCTTCATTATTCATTCAAGCAATTCAATATAAAGTACTTGCCTTCTTACTTCTTTTTGCTATCCTCTGTTCATTTCTTTCCCTTTTCCTCAGATATGAATTTCAGATAGACAAAGATGCTTTAACCTATAGAACATATATATTATGGTTTAAAGTATATGCAAAAACCGTTAAACCAATGGACATTAAAAGAATTGTATTTAAAAGGTTAAGTTGGAAAGCAAAATTGGCTGTAGTACAAGTAGAAAACGGCTGGAATATGCGAATAGCATTATTTAATCCACCAAATGTTTTTAGGGAATTAGAAAGATTTGCACATGAATATGATGTAGATATTCAAAAAACATCAGATTATAAAATTTTAGATAAAACGCCTTGAATGTCACTGCGTTTTGGATACATTAAACTACACGTAAGTTAAGCCTTATAATCAGCAGTTATTCATTTCTAATTAAGCAGCTTTTGGACCTCTTTACCGCTACCAAACATTAGTAAAGAGGTCTTTTCCTAAGTACCTCCAAGTTTAAACACTTTGTCCTCCTTCCTCGCATCAACCTCAAGCCCTACATAAAAATAGGCTTCAAGACCATTCTGTTTAACATTATTTAGATATACAATTCGTATATAACGCTTTTTAAGAGGTGATGATTCTGTATATATCGAAAAAGGTTGGCATTTTAAGCTGGTTTGCTACTTGCTTGTATTTTTTAGTTGAACCTTTCTTTATTTTGACTTCAACTGCTCCCTACAGTTTTTTAAATCACGCAATGAGTGATCTTGGCGTAACTTCTTGTGGAACCTACACCTATTCAATTGCACCTCATGACATTTGCTCTCCTCACCATTTCTGGATGAACGTATTGTTTATTATAAACGGATTAACACTTTCGATTGGTATTCTGTACATTTCACAAAAACTCAAGAAAACAAAAATAACCCAGCTAGCAACAGCTTTTATTCTTATATTAGCTTTAGGTAACGTTGTTTCAGGCTTTATACCGGCTGATATAAATTTATTTTGGCATTCAATATTCGCTCAACTTGGCATGATCACTGTTTTAGCTGGTCTATGGATATATGCATCCTCCTTAACCAGCGGCAAGTATTGGACTTATGGCTGTTTAGTCTCCTTACTAGTCATCCTCATACTCATTATGCTTGTATTTTTTGTTCCTATGCCTACCGGTCTGCTGCAAAGATTATTCTATTTAGTAATCTTTATATGGGGCACTATGCTTTCCTTTATGTTAAACAAATAATCTATCATCACAGGACTATGTTGAACTACTCCTCGTCATCTCAAAAAGCAAAAAGTCCATAGAGGCATCCCCTATGGACTTTTTTGCAATTTTTTAGATAAATTCTCTTAATAATTCTTTAGATTTCTTTCCGCTAAAACCAAAATAATTGCCAATAAGCTTGACGTATTCTGTGTAGGTAACTTTTCTATTTAAAGCAGTTTCCCACCATCTCTGTGGATTATAATAGCGACTTCCACTAGAACAATAGGTTAATTGTATTTGGGTATCCTTAAATTCTTTATTAAAGTTTTTTTCTACCCTTTTCATATGATAGTTGGAAGAAACAACGATAGCGGATTGAAAATGATAGTTCATCATTAGCCTTTTTGTGAATTTAGCGTTTTCCGTAGTACTTGTAGCGTGATTTTCTAATATAATTGAATCCTCAGGTATTCCTGAGTCCTTGGCTTGATGATAAAAATTATTTTCTTGACCATTCGAAAGGATTAAATGAGCCGCATAGCCTTTTTTATATAATTCAATTCCTTTCTCCAGTCGATCATTATCACCACTTAACACAATGATCACGTCAGATTTTACAGGCTTTTCGTTTACCACAAGCTCTTTCCCGGCAAACAGAAAAAAAATAATCCCTAATCCCAGCATAAATATACTAATTTTTATCTTTTTACCTTTAATTTTTTGCATATAGACCCTCATTTAAAAAGTTCACTTCATATCGTATCATAAAGCTCAATATTCATAAAAATAAAAAGGTGCTTTCAAAAAAACTTTGCATTCTGTAAACAATCACAGCTTTTATATAAAAGTTAACATTAAAAATTTCAAAGAACATTCTTTCTCAATATTTTCATGAATAACATGAATTTTATACAAATTTAAATATTTTTTAACTTATTTGTATTAATATTTCTCTTTTCACTTATTTTTCATTTTTTAATGATAAAATTACAAACGATATGAGAAGTAAGCAAAATAGCTTATTTATTAACCTAAAAAAACTGACCATTATGGTCAGTTTTTTAGTGTAAAAAGAGTTAGTTGCATCATAGTTTTCTAACCGAATTTAACCAAAGTAATTCAGTTTGTAGTTAAATTCTAAGTTTTTTATTAGACAAATATTTTTCCTTAATGTTAAAATGTTTCCCTAAGGAAAGATAAATTAGGATTCTAATATATAAACTGCTAACACATGTAGACATTTCAGTTTGTTCTAAGTCAAAATTTTATTTTCAAAGGGTTTCTTATGCTCCAAAAGTTTCCTTAGGGAAAATTTATAGTATTTAATAAAAAAAATAAGCTGAAGTCAAAAAAATGTCTTGTTCACTAAATTAGGGCTAATAAACGTTTTGATTATACAGGCTATCGTATGGTAGACCTTTTATATAAAAAATCACAGTTAAAACAGATTGGAGGTTTGTGATAGATCGTGAGAAGAAATCTATTTTATTGATATTTTTCTAACATACATTAGAGAACCTTATATTCAGTGATTGGAATAGAAATTTAATAAAGAAAAGGTGTTTTAAACATGGAACGCAAGAAGTCAGAAAGCTTTAATTATGGTCTTGCTTTTACACTGCTGCTGTTTTTTATTATTAGCTGTATAGCTATTTATAACGCGCAAAAAACAGGACAGTATTCTACAAACTTCGTAATTAAACAAGTTGAATGGTACGCAGTAGGTATTGGGATTATCTTCATCACCATGAGGCCCGATGAGGAACAGTGGGACCGATTCACATGGTTCTTTTATGGGCTAAATATTTTTATCCTTATTTTACTCATCGTTTCTCCCCAAAGTATTGCTCCTGTCAAAAATGGTGCAAAAAGCTGGTTCGTCCTTCCTGGTATTGGATCGATACAGCCGTCAGAGTTCACAAAAATCTCTTTAATCTTAGCATTTAGTAAAGTGATACGAAATCATAACGAAAAATTTCGCGTAAGAGATATAAGAAGCGACGTTTTACTCGTTGGAAAGCTAGGAGCTACGTTAGCGGTCCCTATTCTTCTTATTATGCAGCAGCCCGATTTAGGAACGGCACTCGTGATGATCTTTTTATTCTTTGTCATGATATTCGTTTCAGGAGTCAGTTTTAAGCTCATTCTTCCTACCTTTACTTCAATTATAGGAATCGCTTCAGGTATTTTATATATGGTTTTGAACCACCCAAAAATATTGGAAAAATATTTGCACGTTCAATCCTATCAGTTTGATCGTATCTATGCGTGGTTTGATCCAGAATCTTATGCAGGCAGCTTGTCTTACAACTATATGCAAGTGTTAAAAGCAATAGGTGCCGGATCCATTTCAGGAAGAGATACATCAAAATTTTCAGTATATGTTCCCGAGAAACATTCAGACTTTATTTTTAGTGCAATTGGAGAAAGTTACGGCTTCTTAGGAACTAGCCTTATTCTTTTCTTATTTATGGTGCTGATTTACCAAATTATTACCGTCGCATTTCATACGAAAGATCAATTCTCTACATACATTTGTACCGGCGTTATTTCAATTGTTTTCTTTCATGTTTTAGAAAATGTGGGCATGTGTATAGGACTTCTTCCGATAACGGGAATACCACTGCCGTTTATAAGCTACGGGGGAAGTGCGTTAATGAGTACGATGTTTTTGATGGGACTAGTATTAAATATAAGCTTTCAATCAAAAGCTTATATGTTTGATCAGGATGTGAGGTAATACAATGACTAATAAAAAAATGGCTAAAGAGATAAATTTAGACCTAAAGATTCGTATAAAAGTATTGAAATATATGTGTATTTTTTTATTTTCTCTCTTGTATATAGCCGTTATTAGGTGGGTTTTTTAGGAGGAGTTTTTTATGTTCAAAAAAATTCTAAAATGTTACGATTACAAATTTATTGCTGCGTTAATTGTTCTAAGCCTGATCGGTTTAATTATGGTTTATAGTGCCAGCATGGTAACAGCAATTAGCCGTTATGGTGTATCTGGGGATTATTTTTATAAAAAACAAAAGCTTGCTCTTATAGCAGGCTTTATCCTTTTCACATTAGCAGCTATCGTACCATATAAAATTTATCAAGAAAAAGCAGTATTAAAATTTTTATTAGGTGTCGCTATTTCACTCCTTATTTTAGTTTTAGCTTTTGGACATACAGCGGGTAATGCACAAAGTTGGTTTAAAATAGGGCCTATTGCTATTCAGCCATTAGAAATAACAAAATTAACGCTTATTATCTATTTAGCCGCTGTTTTTGCAAATAAACAAGAGTATATCAATGATTTAAAAAGGGCGATTCTTCCACCTATGGTGGTTGTGCTTTTTATTTGTTTCTTAATTATCTTGCAGCCTGACTATGGTGGAGCCTTGCTTATTTTAGGAACAGTTGCAGCTATTGTGTTATGTTCAGGGATTTCAAAGAAATCTATTTTAAAAATTAGTTTATTAGGGCTAATTGGAACACTTGTTATGTTAGCCGTTTTATTAGTAACCGGAAACATGGATCTTTTGTTTTCTCCGGGGCGTTTGGCTCGTTTTACCGGATTCTTGCATCCTTTTGAAAATCAACAAGGCGATGGATATCAACTTGTTAATTCTTATGTGGCTATAGGAAACGGAGGAATATTAGGTATGGGGTTAGGACAAGGCATTCAAAAAACGGGCTACTTGCCTGAATCACATACGGATTTTATTATGGCCATTATTGCAGAAGAGCTGGGATTTTGGGGTGTACTTCTTGTATTGGGGCTACTGTTTTTTATTATTTTTAAAGGATTAAAAACAGCTATTAAGTGTCGTGATCCTTTTGGAGCACTGTTAGCTATCGGTATTTCCGTTATGATTGCTGTTCAAGTATTTGTAAACCTTGGGGCTGTCACAGGTCTTCTTCCTATTACTGGTGTCACCCTTCCTTTTATAAGCTTTGGAGGTTCTTCGCTTACATTGTTAATGCTTGCTGCAGGAATACTTACCAATGTTTCCATGTTTAACACGTACACTCAAACATTCAAAAGCCATTCAATGGAACAAGCTTATATAAGAAGTGTTTAACGCCTGAATGGCTAAATGGTGTATGTTAGCTAGCGTTATTGTTATTAACAAGCTGCTACAGGACACATACATCTAATTCTTTCAACCAAGCTCAACCTCTATATTAAGACCATTGTTCGCTGCTATAACAAAAAGTCCTGACTGTATATCAGGACTTTTCACTTTATTTACACAAATAATAATAAAGCTGCTTAGTTTCAATTGCTATATTTTTTTACTAGTAATCTATTAGAGGATAGATTTACTTCCTAAATAACGAGGTGCCCAGTAAGAGTTGCTTAACGATGCAATAGTTACACCGGTTGAACTTCCAGCATGAATAAACTGCCCGTTTCCAATATAAATTCCAGCATGTGAAGGACCTCCAGTAGTATCAAAGAACACAATATCTCCTACATTTGGAGTAGATGTACTTTTTCCTGACTGATACAAGGTAGCTACTGTTCGCGGTACAGTTACTCCGCCTGCATTTTTAAATACATAATAAATGAAACCGCTGCAATCGAAACCACTCGGTGACGTTCCTCCCCAAACATATGGTACGCCTATGAATTTTTTAGAATAAGCAATTATATCACTAGCTGTCGCTTGCGTTGAACTATTGACAGTTGAAGAACCAGTGGAGCTGCTAGATGCGTTATTTAAAGCATTCAAAGTAGCCGGACCTACTATTCCATCCACGGCTAAGCCATGATCCCGTTGGAAATTCATAACCGCAGTTTGAGTAACTGTACCAAAATAGCCTGTTGGTGTGGCATTAAAGTAACCTTTTTGCTTTAGCAATTGCTGGACTTTTTCAACTTCATTACTAGTCATTCCATATTTTAAAAGTGTACCGTTTGTAACCGTACTTGTTGAATTACCTATTAACGCTTGATATGTATTAGATCCTACAATTCCATCAGCGGTTAAACTAT
>Ga0207655_1002342_pt1 | contig 15509 bp, 20 predicted proteins | sample KBSM44metaG_FD_184398 | JGI IMG/M metagenome (GOLD analysis project Ga0207655, IMG submission 184398) | Miscanthus rhizosphere microbial communities from Kellogg Biological Station, Michigan, USA - KBS M4-4 metaG (SPAdes) (version 2) | ecosystem: Host-associated > Plants > Roots > Rhizosphere >...
TTGACGTTACCGTCATTCCTGATGATGAAATCGCCGGCCATCGCAGCATGGCCGCCCTGACCCTGCTGCAGAAACATATTCATCAGCGGGACCTGGCAGAACTGACTGACCGGCTGGCGCCCATTCTGCTGGCCGGCTATCTGTCTTCATCACAGGTGATATCGCTGGTACACTATATTGTACAGGCAGGCGAAACAGCCGACGCCGAAGGTTTTGTACGCGAACTGGCACAGCGTGTGCCGCAACACGGAGACGCACTTATGACCATCGCACAACAGCTCGAACAGAATGGCATCCAGAAGGGTATCCAGAAGGGTATCCAGTTAGGCAGGCAGGAAGGCCGAAATGAGGGCATGCTGGAAGGCAAGCTGGAAGTTGCCCGTACCATGCTGCAGAACGGTATCGATCGCATTACCGTCATGAAAATGACCGGCCTGACGGAAGACGATCTGGCACAAATCAGCCACTGATGAATTCAGTAGTCTTTCCGGCCGTGCTGCTAAGTCTTTAGGCTCATCCCCATCCCACTACCCCGCCATTCGGTGATATTCCAGTCCATTTTGTACCTTCAGTAATATCCTGGGCTTCTGAAGTGTTTAATCACGAATGAGGCCGCCATAATGTCCTTTATCAGCAGTCCCCGTGCACACGGAGCAGCCCTGCACACGCAGTGAAAGGCCGCGATGCACTCTGAGCACAGGCAGAATCGCTTCAAGTTTCGTATTTAGCTTTTGCTTGCGACAGACATCCACTTTAGTTAATGAACGTTGTTTTTACTGTCAACTGAAGAGAATATTTGCTGCGCTCATTTTTCCTTTGTGACTGTTTCTTCACCTTTTTCTGCAGTCAGCTCATAAAGCCCGGAAGGCCCATCAACGGCCATCTGCCATCCACAGCGGTTAAGAAGCGTTTCCAGCCCCTGCACGCGCCCGGTCAGTCGCGCCATCACCGGTGTGACCTGCTGGCCGTCGTTGTCAAACGCAGCATCCAGGCTGGTCCGTGACAGATAAATTCCGTTTACGCCAGCGTTCAGAGTAGCGGAGTGCCTTCCCGACCACTCCCGGTCACTAAGCAGCCGATAAGCCCAGCACATATCTTTCGCCATCTCCAGGGCATATGTCAGCCGGAACAGATCATTCTGCTGGGATAATTTGCCGGTACAGGAGCGCCAGAGATAGTCAAGCTTGCCGGCAAGCTTTGCGGCAACGCCATACTGGCGCCCCTGCTTCAGCAGCCACTCAATATCGGGTGCCACCTCACGCGAAAAGCGGCGTTGCTTCAGGGCGGTTGCCAGCCAGCGTGTTAGAAAGAGATTTTCCTGAGCAGCAGAACTAACGGTACCGTCCTAACGTGCAAGTGCAAGGGCTGCCAGAGCACACCAGGCCAGATGACCGGATTTTTGTGTCAGCGTCACTGCAGTCTATCCTTCTTATGAATCATATTCGCTATTCTAACCGTGATTCTCTAACCAATAAATCGTGTACGGGTAAATCTTCAGTCGCATTAATTCTTGCAGACGTAGCCGTGCTATAAATGCCGCTCATGCGGCATAGAGGCACCAGAAACTAAATAGGCGGCTGTCGGAGGACAGGTGGTCAGATTCATGTTTACAAGCTGGAAAACAGAGGAAACGAGCTTACTGCAAGAGACTCCATGTTTGTAAACAGGATAACGGGCAGCGCAGCGTAAGACAGATAACTATACACTTAACCAGTTTACAAACATGTCCGCCTGAATGTTTCCCATAAACAAACATGGCAGTTACGCTATACAAACAGAGTTAATCTTAAGTGAATACAGCTCACATCTATGTAATAGGCAGCGGTAACCCGCATACCCGAAAAGGTTTCGCACGTGTCCTGATAGAACAGGACAGTCTGAAAACGCCAGTTATCTTTAATTATGAAGACACTACTTATAAGCGCAGCCAGATCCAGGGCATGATCGATGCTGTACTGCAGCTCGATTGCCCTCACCATGTGGTATTCATCAGCGCCTCACCGCTGGCGCTGGAAAAAGCTGAAATTGGTGAAGGACCTAACCGGGATCTGATCTACGAGCTGTATCGCGTTCTGTCTGCTAAGGGCTGTACGTACGCATTCGATTTTCGAGCAGGAAAGGGAAAAGAGATAAACAAACTGCTGGCAGATCACAACGTCTGATTTTGACGCTCCCAGCGTCTTCCAGCTCTATGCCCACTGTAGTGCTTCTTGCCATATTAAGCTGGCGGTTCCATCAGCTGCTCGATAGCAAAGATGAGCGCCGGTTCAGCTTCCTCTGTTCTATTAACCTGTTCCTTAAGCAATAGCACGAGCTCGCGTTTAATCATCTCTCGGCTGATTTCCAGGCCATCCGCAGCTCTGCTCAGACAGATCATGCCGGTGAGTCTGCATGCTCTCCAGTAAGTCGATTCGATTTCGTCATCTTCAGCGTTCTGCATCAGCAACTCTCCCATTCGGATTAAGGGATTATGCTCGAAGAGCATGAAGGCGCAAGTCATCATAAGCGGGTAGTTCACTGTATCTTGCGCAAAGCAGATCTGTTGGCCATTCCAGGTTGCCCCGGACATTTAAGGCTGGCGAGCAGTGCGCAGCCTGTCTTTTGAATGCCGCGTCAGCGGCATGGAGGCGCCAGAAACTGTTAAGGACGGCTCAGATGCCTTCGGGCGCCGTAAGCCCGGCAGAGCCGGTTACAGGGCTGATGGTGGCGAAAGCCCAACCCCGTCCTGCCAGACGCCGTTTAAGCAGCGGCCTGTCAGCAGTTTATCAGCCGGATGGTCGGAGACGAAAGATAGAATCAGCGGCACCACTTAAAGCAATGAAGACCCAACTAGTTACAACACCCATTAATCAGCCACTGCAGTTCCGGCCCAAAGGGCCGGGCGGCGGCGGCTGTTCAGTGGGGGCAACCGGGTTTCAGGCCCGGCTCAGGTCTGGCCGGAGAGAGGCACGGGTTATACGGATCTGCTCGGAACGGGGTTAATAGTGTTATCATTGGGTGTTGTAACTAATGTTCTATGCCCGCCGTCTGTCGGCGGGAGCTACCTCAGTCTTTTGATTCTGAGCGGTGCGGCCGCTGCAAGCGAAGGCATTAAACTTATCCACGCAAAATGCCGGTTTGAAAACCTTATTAGTTATTTTGATTATTTCTTTCTGACGTAAGTCAGGACTATTTTGCGCGTAGCGCTGATTCTGATTGCCTGTAACCTGCTGATATTAATTGCGGGTACCCGGTCAATTTCTTCCTGTGTAACCGGTAAATCATCGCTAAAGGCCTTCATCCCTGCCCTCCCTGCATTTTTCTGACGATGGCCATGAAACAGGGCCATTCACTGAACCGCATCGCCGGCATGCTGGCGGACCTGCCTTCCCGGTAAGCCTGAGCAAAACGTTGCGCCTGCTCCTCAACTTTTTTACTGTAACGCATCAGTTTACTCCTTCGCTTCTGAATTAACCGGCACGGTTGCTGCCGCGCCGGAATCTTTTTCAGCCTGACTGCCGCGCCCTACCAGTCGTACGTCACAAAACCGGGCTGTATGTCCGCGTCTCTGTCAAAGTGAAACATCCGCGTGCCGGACAGTCCTGAAACGGTTTCCAGCAGGTAGCAGAGGCTTTCAGAAATGCCCCGGTTATGCAGCCACCTGAGCCTGTCCCCGTCAGCATCAAGGCAGATAAGGAATCCATAGCCCGTATCGTGAATCCACATCCAGGCCCCATCCCCCTTTTCTGTGCGACGTGAGAGCCAGTAAAACAGGTCATTGTCTTTCGCCGTCATGTGCGCCGTACTGAGCACCAGGCATTTCTCTATACAGGTTTTTGCCTGTTCTTCACCCCATCTTTCCGAGGGCTCCAGAGCGGCGGTGTTGACGTTCTGTGTATTCATTCCGGTTCTCCTTTGTGGTGTTTAATTCATCTCTCGTCGGGATCTTTCGCGGCAAAGGGCGTGCACGCGACGGCGAACGGACAAAGCAGGGCCGGCGAAGCCGTACACTTCATCCTTGCTTTTTCGGGGCGACGGTGCGAAACCCGGCCCTTCGCGAGAGGAGTGATGAGAGATAACCACATGTATGAGAGGGAATGCATACACCCGGCGCGCCGTTAAGGCGTGACGACATCGAAGCGACGGAGGAGGTATGCCGGCGCGGTGAAGGCGCGGGCGCAGGCCCGCAGCGGTAGTTGGCCGTTAAAACCATCAGGCCTTAGCCTGCTCGCCCGGAACGCTTCACGGTCCGGCGGAACTTACCGGTCCTGCCGGGTAGCGAAGCAGGACTGACGACCCGGCAGCGCCGGGGAGCCGGAGGGGCCATCAGGATGCTGATGCTGATATGATGGGTTAAGATCTATACACACTTACTAGATTGCTGAGGGCCAGACATGCGAACAATTACCACTCGCGAGCAGGTTTTAAGAGACGGAAAAGTCAGAGAAAGGGTTGCCACCCATATTGTAACGGGTGCACACGGTTATGAAACGCTTTGCACAAGCGGCTATAACGTCCGGTACAACGTGGATCGAGAGCTGGTTCACAACTGCGAAAAGTTGGCTGAAAGTGAGCTGCCAATCACCTGCCCTACCTGTTTCGTTGTCTGGCATGACGTACACAAGTTCAAGCCTGCCGACTTTGATACGGAGTCGGGAAAAGGAAGTTTTGCTGATACCGACCTCACTGAGATCACGATAGGTCAGCTTTCAGAGCTTGAAGAAGAATAACCGCCGTTAGGCGGTTTTTTTACGCCCCTGGCTAGGCATACGGTAAAACACCAATATTACCGAATCACCAGTAATGGGGCTTAACAGCAGGCTTTTTCTTTGTGGGGACACGTTCAGGAAACTGATGCGCCTGAAGCTCATCAATTTTTACGTTTTTTCTTACCCAGTGAGCGTAACTCTTGAGGGAGCCAGGCACTTCACGAGCTATTCCTTCGCGGTGGGGAAGAATGATGCCCACTGTGATTTCGGGGAAGTCTTCTTTTATCGCTTTTAGCGCTGGCGTCATATCAGTATCAGCAGACACCAGAACTATCTGTTTTATACGTTCCTCGGTTTGCAGGTTCTGCTGTTTTGAAAGAAGCCTGTACATACCCAGAGCCAAGCTAACATCGGTCTGTTTCTCTTCCAGATCCCATATATCAACCTTATCCTGCCTTGATGCCGGTGTATGTTTATCTACGTAGCGAGGAGCTGTACCATGCTCTAACCGGTGTTTACCCAGAGTTACTGTTACGCCTTTCGCAATCAGGGCGCGAATGTAGGTATCCTGAGCCTCTTTAGATTTGATTCCTAAGGTTGCAAGGCTCGGCAATACCGGAGACGTGAAGTAATTTACCTGAGTAGTCTCAGAGGCAGGATTCTGTATTTTCGTGATGTGCGTCAGCAGAGCTGGAAGGTCGAGCCACTTATAAGGCGTGCCGGCCAGCAGGCCGTAAAAGAGGTTGTATCCGTCTATAAAAAAAGCGGTGCGCACGTTTGCTTCCCTTCAGATACGAAAAAACCGGCTCGCTGGCCGGTTTCTTCACCCCAACTGCCAGTGAACTTAATCGCTGCGTTCGGGGTTGAGTTGTAGGATTAATAGTATTGTATTTTGACGAATACGTCAATCCAATACGGTATCATGAAGCCTTAACTCAGCTGACAGGCGTAGCTTCAGCGCTTTTTTAACTGATTCGGTAAAACGCCTATATGACTGAAACAAAAATGCCGCTTCACTGAGCGGCATCATATAGACCTGAAAGCCTGACTTACATCCGTTTTCAGTCGTCAAAATAGCGGTGTATCAGGTAGCTGGCGACAAGAACCAGTATCACGGCCAGAAACTGATAGCCGCCTACCCCGTACCACGGCCTTTCGTCGAAAAGGCCCATTTCCCTTGCTCGCCCTATTGCAGAACCGAATTGCTCTTTATCGGCTTTATAGTTAAGCAGGGGAAATGTCCCGACGACAAACCATGCCGCCAGTACGCCGTTAACCAGCCAGTCAGGAAACAGGTCAATAAAGTCTGACAGCCCGCCGCTGTGCCATGAATCGCGCCGTGCAGCACTGAAAAAGTTATACCAGGCCGCTACGCAGAACGTTCCCCATATAATCAGCGAAAATACTGCCGCCGTGAAAAAATTTACTCCGTCACTAAACGCTTCCAACATACTACCGACTCCTTTTTAGCCCGATTGTTCAGCAGGGCTTATTAAATCATCTTTTCCATGACAATTCGCGGATAGATAGCATTCAACGGCTCGTTATACAGATGAAAATTACCGCCAGCCCGGTAAACAGGATTGCAAATATCTGTGTCCTGTAGGCCTGTATCTCTCTGTTAGATAAGTATTTCTTGAGGTCTCTGTCCAGCTGGGATTCTTCAGCCTGCGATGGATCGTCAAGCCATAGTCTGTCTTTGAGATTTGATTGCGTTTCTTTTATATCGCGCTTAATAAACGCCAGATAAATCCAAAAAATCAACGCAATTATAACGGGTATCACTATGCGCATGACGTCTACTATATCTGTGCTTTGATGCATATTTTTTCCTTTAAATCTCCGGCTGCCTTACATAAGCACTAATACAGTCACCGCCGCTATCAGCGACATTGTAGTTGAAAGCAAAAATGGAAAAAGATAGCAATTCGCACTCTGCATTAATCAGGCGATCTAAGGTTTCATCCTGGGTATGCGCTGGCGTTAACTCTTTCATCCTTTCATGTCTGCTAAGAGTACGCCGGGTACGCCAGTAAAACAGCGAGAGCAATATTGCCAGGCAATCCGGCAGATATTTTGCTAATTCGAATGTTCCAGAAATTTGTTCCATACAGAACACCCACTGGTGCGTCGTTGCCTTAAGTAGGGAGGTGTCCAGGGCGGTGCCGCTGCCTGCATTCAGCGCGATTTCCGCGCCTTCCTCAAGTATATGGACTCAACAGTGAGGCTTTCAATATTCTCTGGCTGTCTGTGCCGGATTCGGTAAAACGCCAATTCTGCCGAATTGCCCCGCTGCGGCGCGCAATACCACATGTTGTGCCTGACTCAGCTGAGACGCATACCATATATAGTGATCAGGCGGTCAGCGCCGGGTCAGGCCGCGCCGGTTCTCCGGCTGCGCCATTCAGTAAAACTCCGGCATGGGCGGGTTTCCCCGAATACGATTTACCGCCAGCGGAGTTTATTTCCCTGCCTTTGAGCTTACCTGATTCGCCGGTATGTAACCTCGCTTTACCTATTCTGATTCAAACATCACTTTCGCTTTTCGCTAGTAGCAGGGTTCAAACCTGCCGTTGCCATCGGCCCCAACCGGAAAGCCCGGACCGGGCCCGCGCTAACCTGAAGTGCTTACCACCTCTGCCGATTAGCGCCGATGTGAGAGAATCATTTAAAAGCCAAAAAAAAGACGACGCGGAAAGGCATCGTCTTAACGGATTCTGGTGAAGGACACAAATGTTGTGGGCGAGCAGACCGCGATTATTATCAGACCAGGCCTGTTATTTGTTCTAGCCGGCCCGGGCATGCTGTCGCCAGGCCCATGTCATATTAAGCAGATCGTTAACCCTTACTCCCCTGCTTCGCCAGCTGGCATACCACGGCCGCCAGGAACCTGCGGTCTGGATAGCCAGCGATATCTCAGCCTCACAGATAAGCCTCTCCATGAAATCAGCCTGGCGCTGCATGGCCAGCGCAGAACGCGCCGGAGTCGCTGCGCCGTCACGCAGAACCCCGTCAGGCTTTACTGACTCAGAAAACGCCGGTACGGGTCTGGTATCAGTGTTACCCGCTATGTCTGCCATCGCGCCTGACGTGAAAATGAGCACAGAACGCCGCGTCACGTCGGGCAGATCGCAAGGTTCTGCCGGTTGCAGGTAAGTGCGGGGAACCATTACAGGCGTCATCATTACCGCGTTCATACGTGCCCCCCTTTTCTGCCCAGCACCGCCACGATTTCCGCCGGCGTTACACCCGCTGAGACCATTTCCTCCACGCGCTTCAGCAGTTGCCCGATGGTTTGCGGCTCAAACTGTTCGGTGTTCAGAACATACAGGCCGGTGTGATCGGGGTTTATCCAGAGAAGCCCGTGCCAGAACGGTGATTCGCTGCCCGGACTCAGGATGTCGAGCGTGACGAGCGGATTTTTGCGGTGCGTCAGGCGGAGATGAACCGGGAAGACCCCGCCCCACTCTCCCCGGCACTCGCAGTCGGTAAGCCAGGCTTTGCTGAGCTGCAGAGCGTTCAGCACGGTCCCGCACAGCCGCCGGCGAAACTCTTCTCCGCGCGCGCTGTAGGCTTCAAAGTCGCCCGGTGTAAACGTCTTAAGACGTTGCAGTGTCACGCTCTCATCACGTGTCAGTTCGCTGCCGTACCCCGTGCGGGTTTACCCGGCGTCATTTATACCGGGCGGGGGCTGGTCCCGCGTATCACCCGCTTACCCGTAATACCTGATGATGAGCAATGGCGGAAATTTCTTAAACATGTTTCAACTGCCTCCCTGCGTGACCGGCTGATGCTCGCGCTTGCCTATTTTGGTGCACTCCGCCGTGCAGAGGTGACAGCCCTGGCGCTTGAGGATATCGACCCTGCGCATCGCCTGATCCGTATCCGCCCGGAAACAACGAAAAGCAGGCGGGAAAGAATTATTTGTTATGGTCCGGACGTGACGCCGGTACTGGCAAACCATTTTCGGCAGCTGAAGCAGGCTGGCTGGACACAGGGTGCGCTGTTCCGTTCATTTTCTGATCGTAATTACGGCACACCCCTTTCTGTGTGGAACTGGAGTAAAACCGTACGCAGATGGGCTCTGGATACCGGGCTTCCACAGATTACAACACATACCTTCCGCCATCTTCGTCTGACCCATCTGGCGCGGGCCGGCTGGAAACTGCATGAGCTGGCGACTTATGCAGGACACAGGGATCTGCGCACCACACAAATTTATATCCATCTGTCAGGTTACGATCTGGCTGGCCGGATAGCCGCAGCCGTGGCTGAAACCGACAGGAAAGTCGCCGGACTTATTTTTCAGGAGCCTTACTGATGAATGAAAAAACGGCCCCAGTCACTTATGTGCCTTTTAAACGCACAGATTATCAGCTGAGAGATGCGTTAAGTCCTGAGGAAAGAGACGCAATAAGTACAGGCTACCGGCGGTCAGCTGCGCTCGACCAGCCAGGTTCTCTGCCGTTTTTGCTGTTGCCTCTGCAGGACATTGCCTCACGCAGCAGTATCAGTGCCAGACTTGTCAGAATTACCATACTTACAGTTCTTGCAGAAACACACCGGGCGGGTCAGCCCTGCTGGCTGTGGTCGCAGGAAAGGTGGTTAACGCTCTGTCAGCAACACAGTTCCGGCAGGCCTTTGCTTGCTGCTTTTGCCTTTCATCTCGGCCCGTTTCCCTCTCCGTTAAGCCTGCCGGTGCATGGCGCACCTTCGCTGTACGCCAGTGCCATCTATGGCCGGATTTTTGTCAGCCATGAACTTAACCGGCTGACAGACGTTCTGATCTCACTGGGATATGTCGGGCAGAATCAGAAACACAATCTGTCGGGTATGCTGGGTGTTCTGATGCTGATGAATAATGATCCGCAACTTGAAAATTTTACGACAGAACTGCTGTGGCGGGGGCAGAACTGTCACGACCGGGGGATCGCAAGAGTTACAGGAAAAATATCCTATGCACTTGCTGCTATGGGGATTATAAAAAGCCCCCTGAGAATGCGTAATTATAAAGAGTGGCATGAAAAGCCAACAGAAGGTATCGCGCCTGACTGGGCCCGGTGGTGCCGGAAGTGGCGGGAAACGTCGGTACTCCGCCCCCGCTCCAGAGAAACTCAGTACAGTTTCATTCTCCGCTGCGGCCTGTGGCTTGCCCGGGAAAAGCCGGAAATATGCGAACCGTCTGACTGGACAATGGAAACCTGCGCCAGCTTTATTGCAATGGTTGGCAGACTGAAAGTGGACGAGCTGTCACTGGACACAAATAAAGGGGGCAGGCGTTCAAACCGCTCAGGAAAGCCCCTGATGCCGCATTCCCGCAGCCGGTTTGTTTATGCAGTTCGCCGTTTTATGCTTGATTATGAAAGCTGGGGCTGGGGGAAATTAAAATTCAGTCCGGCACGTCATTTGTCCACGCCTGACACACCGCTGTTTCGTCAGGGCGTGAATCCCCGCGTCATTGATGATCCGGTCTGGCTGAAACTGGTCTGGGCAAGCCTGAATCTGCGTAAAGAAGATCTGCTGAGCGAAATTCATTATCCCCTGTCTATGCTTCAGGCTATGGCGGTTATCTGGACACATGCAGGGCTGCGACAGAACGAGCTAATGCGTCTGACAATGAACTGTATTACTCCACAGGCGGATGACATTCTGCAGGAAAACGGTGGTGCTATCCCGGCGGGCACTTTGTGCTATCTCAGCGTGCCGGCCAGCAAAACCTCTAAAGCTTTTGTTAAGCCGGTCTCGGCTGTAGTGAAAAAATATGTAGATATCTGGCTCAGTGAGCGTCCTCAGGAGCAGGCAGCACTTACGGATGAACGCACCGGCGAAAAAGTTCGTTTCCTGTTTCAGAATCGGGGTAAACCGGTGGGCAGGGACATCATAAATCTCACTGTTATTCCGGTTCTCTGCGCCAGAGCAGGAGTGCCTGCAAAAGATTCACGCGGTCCCATTACAAGCCACCGAGGCCGTGCTTCTGCCGTTACAGCACTGGCCAGTGTTACCGGGGGCATGTCTTTACATGAGCTGATGCAGTGGTCAGGTCACTCATCCGCACAGTCGACAATGCATTATATCCGCATCCGTCCGACTCAGCTGGCAGCTTCGTTCGTAAAAGCAGACAGGGTCGCTCATATGATCAGCGTGCTGATTGACCACGATCCGGAAGCCGCGAGTCTGACCGGACCCGCAACGTACTATGATCTGGGTGACTCATACTGCACGAACCCCTTCTGGAGCAGTTGTCAGCACCGGATGGCCTGCATCGGTTGCGATTTTAACCTGCTCAAGCAGAGTGCGCGCGGACTGATACTGGAAAGCAAAGCCTCTGTCAGACGTTACCTTGAGGAAATTCCGCTCACACCCGATGAGAGAGCCATCGTGGAACAGGACGCAGAGAAAATTGAACAGGCTCTTAAAAGGTTGTCCCTTAAACCCGAAGTGTAAAACCGTCCGCTTTGTGCCATAAGCTGACATTACTGACATCAAGATGTACTCATATGCAGGGAGCAATCTACAGCCATATCATTTTCTGAGTGGGTATAGTTAAGCTTATGTCCGAGACTGTTCTCAAAAAGTAAGTAGTCGGCATTATCCTTGTGACCGTCTTTACTCCGAGTCTTAATCCATCACCGTGGCGGAGGCAGGCAACTCGCTCTATCGCATGCTCGCTTCATTGTAGGTACGACACTGGGCTTATTCTTATTAATACGGTACATCCCGCTTTTTTTACGTCGCCTGGTTGCCCGATAGATTCCCTCAATCGCGGTGCATGTTCACCAGCACCTGTCGGGACGTTCAGGCGCAGATGTGCCATCGGGGAATAGGGATTGCCGCCATGCTGCCAGGGACTCATGGCGACGCCATCGCCGGATTGCAGAGTATTCAAATGCCGCCGAGGGATGTCACTATTATCTCCGGCATATCGATCGCTGCGGTCCATACTGGATATCGCCGATGCATTGCTGGCGAATTCCGCAACACCAGCAAGGTAGGCATGTTCTTCGGCGCGCGCGCTTTTGCTGTTGCGCCAGCGGAGGTGAACAGATGTTATACATGTTCGGGGCTGAAGCTTTAGGTTTTGCAATCTGTTGCGTACTGCCCCGTTAGCTGAAAAGAGGGTGGATTAGAAAGCGTGTTTATTGGCAGAGAAGAGCCATAAGCTGGCGGGAAACACACATTGAATAACGATCAGAAGTGGTATGTCACCAGCAGGCTTCCTGTGGGTGATATTTCTCGTTGCACAATCGGGCTATTGCGCGCATCTCCCGTTAACTGCGTAACGCCTGCTGCGGCAATCACGCTCCAGTCCTCATTGAACTTGTGTGTCCAGTCAAGATTCATCGACCAGGCATAAATTCCCGATCCGGCATCATATCGGATAAACCTTGATGCAGCCGATTGAGATGCACTGACTCCGTAGTAAGTCTGCATGTATTTGTCCGTCCCCCAGCTGCCGGTCAGCGCCAGCGTTACTGTATTATTCGGTGAGGTATAGAGCGGGCTATTAATGCCAAAATGCAATGCCGTGCCATTGTTTTGCTCAGAAAATGGCACTTCAGCCTGCAATTGCAAATTAAGCCAGTCGGTCACCCCGTATCCCAAGCCAAATACACCGAGAGCCGAGCCTTTGACATCCCCCATACCTCGCAAATAGTCGCTGCCATCGCTTAGGGAGTCACTGTCCACGTCACGATCCTTACGGCCTGCGCGATAGCTCACCGCAGCGTTGTAATCGAATTTGCCGATGTTATTGCCATAACCGATGCCCCGCGTGGAGCTGACGAAGAAACCATTTTCCATGGTGTAATCAAGCACCAGGGAAGTCGTGACGCGGCTTTTGTCCGAACCAGAATAACGTGGCGTCACGTTCGCGCCGCCTCCCACCGTCAACGCGTTGCCCTGATTCTGTGCTGCCGCCAGTATCGGGGTGGTCAGTAACGCCAGGACTGCGCCCGACAACATTTTTTTCAGGCTGTACCCCGTGAGTGAAAGGGGGAACTTATGACGCAGTGTGTTATTTCTCATTAAAGAAGTCCTTATGCATTCAAATGATTACGATGCAAGCGGGTTGTAAACGCCAGAACGTTCATTTTGAATGCGCCCGCTAAAGTTCTCATGAGCCAAAAATGAAGAAAGGGTGAAGCAACCACAGATGCTGCAAAGCTGATAGATTTCCTGATACCGTTTTTTTCTTCAGACGTTCTTCATTCACTGCTGATACCGTAACCATTGTGAAAATACTCCTGATTGAAGACGACCTGGATCTCGGTAACGGCATACGTATTGCCCTTGCAGATCAAGGATTTGATGTTATATGGGTTCGCCGCAAAGAGGATGCGCTGCATCAGCTTGATGTCTGCGTGCCTGAACTTGTGTTGCTCGACCTCGGATTACCCGACGGCGATGGCATGAGTCTGATGGTGGGCCTGCGTCAGCAGCACAAGGGCATTCCCGTGATCATCCTGACGGCGCGAGGCACACTGCACGATCGCCTTTCCGGGCTGGACGCGGGTGCAGACGACTATCTCGTCAAACCGTTTGTTCTCGCCGAGTTGCTGGCGAGGGTGAGAGCGCTTGCGCGCCGCAGTTATGGTTTTCAGAACGAGGCGATAGAACTTCGGGGATTATCACTTTTTGTGCCCACACGACGCGTGACCGTGAATGCACGGCATATTGAGTTGACGGCAAGTGAATACGCGCTGCTTGAAACGTTGATGTTACGCACTGACCGCGTGCTTACTCGCAGTTTTCTGGAAGAAAGGATCTTCGGCGCAAAAGAAAATATGAGTAATGCGCTTGATGTGCATATGGGGAATTTGCGTCGCAAAATCGGCGAAGGCTATGTACGAACGGTGAGGGGCGTTGGGTATGTCATTGATACCGTACCCATTCAGAAGGGAGCAGGTTGATGCGAAATGTCTGGCGCCATCTGAGAACCCCAACGTTCGTGCGGCGAATTATGGTAGCGCAGATGCTATTGCTCACTCTGCTCTGGTGTCTTTTTCTGACTTACGTTTTGTGGGAGGACTTACGTAGTCCGGCGATATTAACGGGCAGCAAGACGTACGAAACCATTTTTACTGTGGTTAAGAGTATGGACGATCGCCCGCAGGAGCGAACGCATGTGCTGGCTGCATTAAGTAAGGCAGTACGGGAAAATTATGGCGGCGGTGAAGATCCAGCACTCTCAATCAGCCTTATCGTACGCGAGAATAAAGAGATAATTTATGCCTCTGATGGTGCGCCAGTCGGAGTGATAAACAGCCGTTATGGAAAAATTGAGCGCGTGGAGAGTGATGGTCGCGCCTGGAACAGCCGTACCTTAAAGTCCGGGAACGCCGACACAGAGGTCACGCTTATCACCCCTGCTGGAGGCTGGAATTTCTTTATCTATCTGAACTCGCGTGGCTACTACGTGATGCCGCTGCTGGTATGCATTCCTTTTCTTTTGTTCCCTGCCTGGCTGTCGATCCGCATTGCAATGCGCCCATGGAATAAAGTGGTAAATGAAGTGTCCTTACGCACGCCGGACGATCTCTCGCCCTTAAAAGCAGTGCCAAAGCACAGGGAGCTTCGCCAGATGGTTGACGCGGTTAATGGATTTCTTGCCAGGGTGCGGGAAAGCACTGAACGGGAACGCGTTTTCATTGCCGATGCCGCTCACGAGTTGCGTACCCCCCTGGCGGCGATGCGAATCAATGTTGAGGCGCTGGAATCTTATGTGAGCAGTGACAGCCAAAAAGAGTTGCTTGCGGGCATTGTTCGCAGCAACAGCCGTGCGGCTCGTCTGGTCAATCAGTTGCTGCTGCTGATGCACAGCGAAGCGCGCATTGACATGGTTATGGAGCCTTTGCCGCTGACAACGCTCATACAAGAACGTATGGCCGGGCTGGCACCGCTCGCGGCGGAACGCAGGATTGAACTTGAATTTTACGCCGAAGAGGAAATCTGGGTGACTGGCGTCAGGGAACGGTTAATGTCGCTTATCGATAACGTAGTCGAAAATGCCGTGAAGTATAGCCCCTGGGGCGGGAGGATTGAGGTGGAATTACGATCCTTAAATCAATCCACGCAGTTACGTGTTTCAGATGCAGGGCCTGGCATTCCCGTTGAATTGAGGGAGCGCGTGTTTGACAGATTTTTTCGTGATCCTAACCAGCTGCAAAGCGGGAGTGGGCTGGGGCTTGCCATCGTTAAAGCCGTTGCGCAGCAACACAACAGCAGCGTAAGCCTCAGTACGTCGGCAGAAGGTGGGCTGATGGTTTCGGTTGATTTCCCAAATCACAAGTCCGCCTGAAAGCAAGGACAACGTTGATCCGCCCCGGCGAATGGCCGTTACCTGAATGATGGAGTTAAACGTGAAATACGTTGTTCTTGCAAGCCTGTTAATTTCGCTCTCACTAAGCGGGTGCGCTATTACGGTCAGTGAACTAAAAAGCAGCCAATCCTCTTTTGACGGCAGTTTCGTGAGCAAGGCAGGCTCATCTGATACTTATCGAACCCTAAGGTACATGGCAAGACAGTGCCTCGAATATGAGGCATATTCAGGAAATCCGGTCATCGTACTGAGCGAATTTGATGGTGAACGCAAAGCAGGGGAGATTAATCAAAAGTTCCTTTCACAGGGATTGTTGATAAATAACACGCTAATTGAGATCGAAAGTCGGCATGGTGACAACGCACAGGTCTCCCTTTATACAACCAAGAACGTCTTGAGCACGGGAATCCGGTCACCAAAGATAATTGATATCAAGCGCTGGGCTGACGGCGATAAAACGTGCTAGCGCGACACCGCGAAGCATTCCAGTTATATGACTTGCG
>Ga0207655_1002343_pt1 | contig 15505 bp, 7 predicted proteins | sample KBSM44metaG_FD_184398 | JGI IMG/M metagenome (GOLD analysis project Ga0207655, IMG submission 184398) | Miscanthus rhizosphere microbial communities from Kellogg Biological Station, Michigan, USA - KBS M4-4 metaG (SPAdes) (version 2) | ecosystem: Host-associated > Plants > Roots > Rhizosphere >...
TGGGAGTGTGACACAAATACGTAGTACGGGTTGGACAACTTCTTCAATAGGTTAATTTCAGCATGCGTACAACCGCACTTACCGGCTTCGCCTGTACAACCTTTCACGGTGAAGTTTTCATTCTCCGCGTATGCGCACTCTCCGTTTCTATCTACTCCAAAAGCTTTTACTAACAAACGATTACATTTTGACATATCAGTTCTCCTCGTATTTCTTTATTTCAAAACCCTCGTCTTTATAATATGAGAAACGTTGTCTCGTATGACTTTTTAGGTAGTCAGAGGTGTCATCTAAGAAGTCATAAACTTCTAGCCCACTGCCATCAGCCTTTTTTCGAATTCCGCGCCCCACTCTTTGAAGAACCATTCTGTAGGACTTCATTCCAGCTGCCATCCAAAGGCAATTTATGCCGGCAATATCTACCCCTTCATCTAGGATAGTTGTGGCGATTAACACCTTTAGTTTACCACTGGTCATATCCTTAAGTACACCTTCACGGTTTTCGTAAGAACCATGTGTGAACTCGCATTCAACACCTAGCTCCATGAGTCTGTCTTTTAAGTTCTCACCATGTTCTTTTCGGTTTACAATAATGAGACAACCCTTACCTTCGTCGTATCTTTTCTTTACTTGCTCAGCAATTATTTTGTTACGGTATTTGTTTTCCACAATTCCCTTTTGGTACGCAACTTGAAAGTTAGCTTTACCAAGTTTTGGGGTCTTTATCGGTGTCATGTAGATAGTTGGTTTTGCAGAGAACCCACGAGAGATTAACAACTCATTACGTATCGTTATTACTGGTCTTCCAGTTTGACCATACATTTTTAGCATACTTATTTCGTCTTTAGCATCGATAGTTCCAGTAAGTCCAAAACGGTAAACCGCATTTGTGCAAGCGTTTAGAGTGTCTTGCCAAGTATTCGAAGCGCTGTGATGCATTTCATCTCCAATAAAGCATCGGACACTCTCCAAGATTTCCCTAGCCATCTCAGTCTTCTCTTTTTTCTTTCTCAGTTCTTTTTCTTCGTACTTAGCTAAAGACTTCTTCATCTTCTCTACGAGCTTAAAAATGCCCTTGTCGGTCTTCTCATTGGCCAGCGTCGTCACTAGTATATCGATAGCTCTTTCTTCATCTTTACACGGCTCTTCACGTCGCTGTAACTTTCGGTATTCTTCTTCAACTACAGCTAACAAGTTAAGGAGAGTCTGCCTGTGACCTTTCCCATTCTTCGTGATAGCTGAACCAGCAAGGTCTAGGATAAGTTTCACACCAGACATTTCACCTCGGTATGTTATCGCACCATCAATCGCTTTCAGGTTACGCGCTATCGTAGGAACCATCACGACAGACACCTGCTCAAGATTCCAAATACCATCACCAATCTTACCAACGTTTATGTTAAGGCGACGGGCTATCCGCTCAGCACTCTGGTGCATAATTTCCTTAGAATGCGTGACGAAAATGATTCGCTCCTCCTTCTTAAGCGTAGGAAGAATCACCTTAATCATGCCTGAAGCTATTTCAGTTTTCCCAGAATTGGTCGCTGCGTGTACAATACCGCGTAACTTATCCATCGCGTTGTAAACTGCCAAGTATTGGTAATCCCTTAACGTTATCTTACCTTCAGGAGCGTCAGGCTCGTACAAGTCAATCTCAGCCGGAATAACTCGTTTCGTATACTTTCGGTTATCTACCAGCTCAAAATCGTTCTCAGGTAAATCTAAGAGCTTGTAGAGTAATCCAGTAGGAAAGGTCTTCGTATCTCGGTTAAAGAACCTAACATACCCATCCCACCTACCATTCTTGAACTCAGGATCGAAAAAACATCGCTTGTCTTTAATAGCAAGCTCGGAGTCTATAAAATTAAGCAGGTCTACATCACTGCTCTCAACCTTCGTAAACACATTATCGATAATAAGTTTAGTCATTCTTTATAACCTCCTAAGTATCTAATAAAAACAGGTAGAAGCAAATATACTCCTACCTGTACATAAAATATTAAGTTGTGTCGCTAGACTTCAAATACGTAGTATTTGAATAGATTATGTATGTACATACTTGTACATGATATTCAATATACAAGTATATACATGATATTATATATTTACATGTCTTTTATTACGGGGTAAAAAAGTTCTTGTCAGTTAGCTTCTGTACAAGAACTTTCTGTAACACCCAAATTTTTAGTCGTTGTTTATGACACACTACCAAATGATTTCCAGCGATTGACATGAACCCGACTACCCACACTTACATTCGCTGGTATTGCTACCGCCAGATTTATAACACCACCTCCGGGTAGACCTAGAATCTTAGTGAAATGCCAATCACCGTTGTCTAACAAAATACCTACATTATCGTCAACGGCTAGTGGTGAGGTGCTAGCGATTGTAACTGATGTGCCTCCGCTTGTAGATGACACCGTAGTGCTGGAGTTGTAACTATAAACGCAGTACCAACCAATGTTACCTCCACTTGAGATGTTTCGTTTGCGCACTTGTTGACTAATTGCCCACACACCTTTGCTAGGATAGTTATCAGCAATTGTTCCATCGACTGAGTTCTGCCATGTTGCTGATATATCGTTGTAACCCATTATGTTGTTAACGCTACCATCACTACTAATAGGTTCATAAATATCTTTGGCAACAGTTATATTAATTTTATTTCCAGAAACATATTCCAAATTCGCTTCTTGAATATGAATACCCTTACCATGCCAACCCCATTCACCTACTACAGGATTTCCGGTGTCGTCGTTAACAACTACACCTGTAATGTTATTGAAGGCTGAGCGGTATAATGATATTCCTGCCGATTTTCTAAATTTAGAGCCTTTACCATTTTTGCTAGCTACAAAATTAAGGTTATTTCGTGACGAGTTTTGTAAGTAAAATCCTTCACCTGTGCTAGCCATTGAGTGGAGGTTGTTACCAATCAAACCCTGAGCTCCAGAAAAATAAAAGCCGTTTACATTTTCATTAATAATCCACTGACCACCACCGTCTAGTCTACTTGTGCCACTCATCCATGCGAAGCAGTTGTTAAGTCTTGTGTTTCCAGCAGCTAAGTAAAAACCGTGGCTATAGGAGCAACCCACACTACAGTTAGACAACCCACAATCTGTACCAATGTGGTACCCGTACTTGTTAGTGTAATTCACAGCACAGTTAGTCATCTGACCTGCACCGTCTAAAAAGAAGGCTGTACCGCATATTTGACGACACTCAACATTAGAAACGAAAGCATTTCCGCTTAGTAGTCGTAATCCATCTTGAGTTGTAATTGCAGAGTCTTCCGTCCAGTTTCCTTGTAAGTACAAATTAGACACCGTCACTCTGTCTATTTTTGTACCGTCATAGGGAGTGGCCAAGATAGGGTTTGTACTCCCTAACGCAGATTTTAAAATGCTATTTCTTCCACCACCTAAAATAGTTGTCCCACCGTACTTGATGACAAGGTTAGCTCTAAACGTTCCTTTTGGGATGTACAAAGGAATTCCGTTTTGACCTGCGTAATCAAGTATAGCCTGTACAGTTGTCGTTTCATTTGTACCGTCACCCTTAGCCCCTACTAGTGGTGACGGTGGGAACATTATGTTTATACACCTTCCTAGCGTGTCACCATACAAAACCCCAATTTTATCGAGATTATCTTGAATAGACTGCTGGACATCACTGCCCAGCATGAACTTATCCGGTCTTTCTAATGGCATAGGTCATTCCTCCTTTTAGTTAGGCTTCTATGAGCCCAAACCCTTTCCATGTTCCAGAAGTACCACCTGTTATACAAACCCAACCCACAAAGGCTCCAGCCACAGGTTTGTTATTGTAACAGATGTCTCCTTGTCCCCAAGTACCAGTGGTTGGAGGTGCAGAACCATAAAAGATTTTCTTCGAGTAGTTATCTGATGACAAGTCGCTGGTATTGTTGAAAACCACGTTGTTAACACCTGTTCCATCTAGGTACAAGCGACAAGCTCTTAAAGTGTTGTTCATAATGATATTTGTTCCGCCCCTCGCGTCGATACCGTTAGAGCTGTCAGTTATGTTGTATAAGATGTTACCATTAATAAAAGTGGTTGAAGCGTTGGTTACGATACCTTTGTTGCAGTTATAAATGGTGTTGTTAATAATATTCGTATTTAAGTTTGAAGTGTTTAAGTTTATCCCTGTTGAGACGATATCGTGTATTTTGTTTCCCTTAAACGAGTTGTTTTCAATTCCTGTGGTCGCAGTTTTAACGCCAAACGCACAGTTCGAAATGTTGTTGTTGTAAAACTCTACATTCTTCGCAGCCATAATATAGATACCCAGTCTGGAGTCTGTAAGGTTACTCGTTGAAATTGTAGCGTTCTCAGCGTCGTCCAACACGATGGCTGCCACGTTATCTACAGTCGTATTCGTGGGATCCCTTTGGATATTTTTGATTGATAGATTTGTAATAACAGCATTTCTTGAACCGTAAAGTAGCATACCACCTGATGTAGTAGTTCCACCCTGCGTAACATTCTCTGCGATGTTGTTATCCCACACATTTCCAGTTGCATAGTAATTGTAGCCACCTGCTGTAGTCGCTCCACGTGCGTCTCTGTACGCGTATTTACTCATAGTTCCTGTTACGATTAGGTTTCTTACGATGTTATTTGTGTACACGTTGTAAGAAGCCCCTTTGTCTGCTTCAAAAACCGAGTAACCATAGTGGTCTTCCCCAACATTGCCTTCAAGTTTATTATGAACGCAACCAGGACCTGCCAGCTCAACGCTGTTCCAGTTAAACCCCTTAAAGTAGTTGTTTCGTAGGGTGTTAGCCCTTACATAGTATTTTCGTTGGGCTGGTTCAATCTCCCAAGAAGTCCACATTCTAATTCCGAAAGAACTTCTACCCTCGTCATCAATAAACAAGCAACCTTCTATAACGTTGTTTTTTGTATCCCTTCCGTTAGACATATCATCATCAGCAGCCATATCCAGCATATTTCCACCCATACTTAGTGCTTGCTCAGAGTACGTTTGTGGTTTGTAGCCTAGATTTACAAACTTTACGTTTGTGATTAAGCAGTTTTGTGCTCTACTCATGCTCAACCCGTAAACGGCTTTTGTTAATGTCCCAGCTGTATCTCGTTCCTTTGACCTTCCGTTAATAGTTAGCGTAGTGACGGTTGTGTTGTCAGCGTCATTCATTGTAAACATCGCGTAAAGCGCGTTAGAAGCCAACATCTCAGCGTTCTGGCTTTCACCGTAAAAGTAAGTGAAGCTAGGGATAGTTATCTTAGTGCCAATCAGATACTTTCCGTTAGGAACGTAAACCCTGCCGCCACCGTTAGCTTTTACATAGTCTAATGCATCCTGAATTGCTTTCCAGTCATCTGTAACCCCATCACCTTTTGCCCCAAAGTCTTTTACGTTTACCCCAACACGCTCTTTATAGTTCTTTAGTTTCGTAACATCTAATTCGTCTTGCCCACCCAGCTCGTGCGAGCTTTTATGTCCAAAAGCAACCGGCAGTTTACCCTCTAACCAGCTCGCTACGACTCTGGTGCCTGCTGGGACTGGTTCGGATAGCGTAAAGCTCGTTGCGCTCGTTTCGGTATAAGCGCTAGGAGGTTGCGTAATCCCCTTTACAACGACTTCTAGCGTCTTAGAACCAACGACATAAGAGCCGTTGGTAATTGTGAAGACACTTTGGTTTGTTGTAGCTGTAAATTCCTGTTTGTTTACCGCTTTAAAGTTAGCCGGCATGCCAGGATAACGTGACAAATCTGGAAATCTAGCCATTTAACATTCCTCCTTTTAATCTCCTAGTATATACGCAAAATTGATTGTCAACCAACGTATGTTTGAACGGGTAACACTCGCCTTTATCACAGTTTTTCCTGCTTGGTCATATTGAAACTCAAAGAAGTCTTGGACTCTTCCAACATCTGTTGTTAAAGTCACGGAAGACAACTCAAATTTTGCACCTGCGTTTGGAAGAACTCTGTTAAAACTAACCAAAAAGTCGTTTGCGTTGAACGTTCCGATGTTTCCTGTACCGAAAAGTACTATATTTCCAAATAATATCCCACCTTGTTGCCAAACGGCAGAGTTTGGTGCTAGGGTGAACCCTGCTTTTTCAACTGTCAGTGTGTACTTTTTATTCATCATTTGAAAACCGCTATGGAACTCACAGATATTACCAGCTGTATTTACCAGTTTGTTATAATACCCTTTGTTTATAGCCGATGTATCGACAACCAACGAGTTTGAAACAACAACAAATTTTGTATCTTTCAAAGAGCTACGCACTATATCGACACCTGATGTAACATTCTCTTTCTTAATTTCTGCTGTCAAAAACACGTCTGTAGAGGACTTATCTACAAGCACTTCAGAAAAACGTGGTTCCAGAATCAGCTCCGAGTTTCCACTTAACACGGTGTACTCACAATAAACGGTGTAAGTTGTTGCCTCCGGGTAGTTGACTGGTATGTTAAGGCTAGGGTATTCGTGAGTAGGGTTTGAAACTGTGACTGTTACTGTACCGTCACCGTTATTTGTTACGTTAAGACTACTACTGTTTGTTAACGAGTTAAGGTCAACTATGTTAGCTGTTTCTCCTTGTTTTTTAACCTCTAATTTGTTTACTTTGATGCTACCACTTGGGTTTGGTGTTCCGTACCCTAACTTTAAGCTAAAAAGTCTTGACATGTTTGTTGTATTCATAACTTTGTAGGTTGTGTTTATTTTACCGTTGCTTCCTCTAAATAGTCTGTCAACATACTCTTTTGAAGCTTCGTTTCTTGTATAAAATGGGTAAGCATTCTGAGAATCGAGTTTATACGTCGTTCTTGTCACATCTAAAGTTTTAATCACGCTGTTTGTATCAACGTATAAAAAGGATTTAGCCGGTGCGGTTGATGTCTTGTACTGGATAAACGAATCCTCAATCTTAAGCTTTTCTACAGTTGACGAAATTTCGACACTTAAGAATGGCACAGAATACGTTGCATTTGACATGCTGCCTGTAAAACCACTAACTGTAAGTTCCGTTATTTTACTACCACCCTCAAGTACATCGCCACCACCGTTTCGTTGATAGCTAACCTGAATGAAAGCATTAACGTCATCTTTTGATTTGTTGTTTATGTTTACTGCTACGTTGTCTACAGACAACTTGTCAACGTACCCGAAAACACGCATGAACTCTGTATTGACGTCACCCTTTACATTTGTTATACTTAGGTTTTTAACGGAGTAACCACGTCCTCCAGAGTATACAGCAAGCCCACGGAAAACACTAAATGATGAATCGACAGAGTTATTCTCGTATTTTATGTTACGTATAAACACATTGTCAACGCTCATTAGGTTTCCACTTCCAGCCCAGTCACACCCAGGACAGATAGCTATGAAATCGTCATCGGTGAATCCCGTGATGTTCTCAATTACAATGTTTCTTGACACCCCTGTTATACCGTCTCGTCTTGACCCACCGTAAGGGTGTGTCGGTGACAACCCCTGTCTGAACTCTATATCTCGGAAGTACGCGTACTCGTTGCCCCAGTAACCTATAGCGTGTCCCCCGATGTCTTTTATTAGAACGTTTTTTACTGATACCTTATAAAAGTTCATTAACAGGAACGCTCTTGAAATGTCATGATCTGGCTCAATTTCAACACCTTGGTTAGCACCGTTACCGTTTATAATACCACCACTCCAGTAAAAGTTTCCTGTTTTAACCAACTTGTCGGACACAAACATTTTGCATCGAGAATTTGCTAAGAGAAAAAACTCTGCTTTGGGATGACAATAAACGTTAGTGTCATCAAAAATAGGTATCTCTTTTGAGATTTGGTAAATTCCAGCTGGGAAGTAGACTAACCCCTTGTTTGCTAATACCTCCGATACTCGGTTTGTGTCATCTGTCTCTCCTGTACTCCTTGGTCTAGGTTGTTTCGCGGTGTTTATAACCTTTTGCAGTTCGTTATCCGTGTAGCCCTTCAACTTTGTAATATCTAACTCATCCTGCCCACCCTTTTCGTGAGAGGTCTTATGACCAAACGCTACAGGAAGCTTACCTTCTAGCCAACGAGCCGTTACAAGGTCACCTGCGTTTAAAGGTGAAATAAGCTTAAACGTTGTAGAGTTTACTTCTGTGTAAGCATCAAGGGGTAAAAGAACCCCTTCGATATACACGCTTAACGTTTTCGTACCAACAGCGTATGAACCATTCGTAATCGTGAACGTATCTTGGTTGGCTGTGGCTACGAAGTCTTGCTGGTTAATCGCTTTTTCTAACTGCGCGAACTTCTCAGCTATGCCAGGATATTTAGTGATATCTGAACGTCCCATTTAATCTCCTCCTTTAGTTTGGAACAACAGCAACTCGGTATATTTTTGAAAAGTTTAAATTCGTTAAGTCGATATCAAACTTTTGAAGTGAGTCAACGGTTGTCACAGTCATGTTTACTGTTTTTGTAACCAAACTCGTTACTGCAGTAACAGCGTTGTCGTTGTACAAAACTGTACCTGATTGATCCCGCACTGTAACCCAACATCTGCCGTTACCACCGTCTGTGGTTGGATTTCCTTCAGCAAGTATTTGAAGCTGAAAGCTATTTGTTAGCTTTTGGTTTTTAACAAACAAATTGAATCGTAGGTTACTTGTTGTAGGTGTTAAGTACCAACCGTTGTTACTTGTGTTTTTGGTAAAGGGTAAACTAAGATTGGTCGTGACTGTTCCACTTAACTTCATCTGCGGAAACAAGTTATCAAACTCAAAAACGTTCAACTCTGGTTGAGTTCCGAATAACACATACGGAATCCTTTTAAAAGGATAAAGCTCATGGAACGTTACCTGAACATTGTATGGGTAACGGTAATCAAGTTTGTTTGTTGTCACCTCTATAATGTTGTCTAGTACTCCGTTGAACGGTGTTGGCGTATTGAAGTTAACTATATTTCCAGATGCTCTCCCAATGTAGTTTCCGTCAAAAAGCATCTTTATAAACGGTCTTTGCTTTGTCACTGCTAAATTTATGTTATTATGTCCAAAGTGTATTTTACACGCGTCTGTGTTGTAGCAGTATATCATTTCAGGGGCTGACAGTACACCATTTCTTTCTAGGTGCTCAGTATAGTTATGTCTAAGCTCGACATTAAACGAATTGAAAAGTGTTATTCCGCCTATGCGCGTAGCATCAAGACAATCGTTAAGCTCGTAAACATTATCAGCACCCATTCCAAATGACGATGTTGCCCAGAGAGTGCGCTCATCATGAATATGTCTAGCGTTAAAATGAAACCTGTTTCGTTCAACTTTAGTCATAGTACCACCCATGTTTTGTAACGCAATCCCGTAGTTATCGAACAAACAGCCTTTTATTTCAGCTCCATAGCTCATTACAAGACTGATTCCAACCCCAAGCCCTTCTAGCTCTGCCCTCGTTGGTACAGTAAGAGACTGTGCGTTTGAATCGGTGGTCGGATCGTAGCTTCCAACTAATTTACAATCGTAAACACGCACAGAGCGTGAAGGGTTAGCTGTTGACGCGTAGTCACTACCAAGAGGATATCTCGTCACTATACCATACTTTGCGTTAATGGTTATACCCTTTACTTCAAAATACTCGGTTGTTGAACTTCGTACAAATAAGTTCAAAGCAAACTTTGTTGAGTCACTCATAGTAAAAGAAGTTAAATGGAGCCCAGCTCCAAGAACCACGATACCTTTGTTAAGTAGTATTGTGTTGCTTATCTTGTAGTTACCAGCAGGGAAGTAGAGTGTGCCTCCATTAGTTAAACTGCTAGCCGCATTTTGAATCGCAACGGTGTCGTCAGCAACTCCATCGCCAATAGCACCAAAATCTGTTTTTACATCTACCCAAGAGCTAGTTTTCTTTTTGTTGCTACCAACGTTCTCGTCGTACCCTTTCAACTTTGTAATATCTATTTCGTCCTGCCCACCCTTTTCGTGCGAGCTTTTATGACCGAACACCACCGGAACTTTTCCTTCTAGCCACTCAGCTACGACGGTTAAACCGGCTGGTACAGGATCGTTAAACTGGAAGCTCGTAGGGCTGACCTCTGTAAACGCGCTGGGTGGCTGTAAAACGCCTTCTAAATAAACTTTAAGGGTTTTACTTCCTACAACGTAAGAACCGTTAGAGAGCGTAAATACAGCCTGATTAGCTGTACTCACGAACTCTTGTCTGTTTACAGCTTTCTCAATGTTGTCAAAACGCTCTTTTAAGCTCCCAAGTGTACCCTTTGCGTCATCTACTTCTTTCTTGGTGCTCATTAAAGCTGACACGTCAGCGCTGTTGCTACTCAGAATTTTTGCTGTTTCACCGTTACCATCATCAAGCTTCCATGTGTCGTCCACTTCATCGAAAAGAAGCTTTGCGTTTGGCATGTCTCCACGCTCCACTTCTATCCCACCACTAACCGTTGGAAGTCCAGTTGTGTTAGAGTTAACTTTTACAAAGCTATCCGAAATGTGTAGATGCTCTGTGTCGACAACAGATGTAGTTCCTGTAACAGTAAGGTTTCCATCAATAGTCATGTCACCCTTAACGGTGTTGTCACCTGAAGCTTTTAAAAACGTAACCCAGGATGTTCCATCGAATACCATTAAAGCGTGCTTTTCATTATCCCAGAAGGCTGTGCCTTCCTTGGGGTTGTTAGGTTTCATCGTACCCAATTTCAAGAATGACCGATTTGATTGAACCAGTCCACCTGTCTCGTATAGCTGTGCTATTGTGGGTGGAATCGTATAGTCAGGGAAATAATAATCTCCTCTAGGAAAGAACAAGATACCACCATTTGTCAAACAGAACTCTGCCGCCCTTGAAATTGCATCTGAATCGTTGGTAACGCTATCTCCGACAGCTCCAAAAGCTTTTACGTTCACTATCTGGTTAAACTGTCTTGCTGTTGCATCCCCGTCCTTAGTTACGTGGAACTTCCCAGCGTTAACGTCTATGCCGTTTCTCGCTTTAAACGTCATAGGTAACACCTCCATTCTTTGTAGTCAAACAAAATATCTCTGCTGGTGTCTCACAATTATGTGAAACAAAACACCCTCGAAAGGGTGTTAAGGTGTTTCGATTACGTCAATAGCGTCCTTAAATTGGTCTGTTGTCTTTAGATAAAAATATGCCTGTCTAATGAAGTTTTCAGAACCGGGAAGTACGGATGGAGTGAACGCGAAATACTCTTGGGATAAATAGCTTTTACCGTTAAGGAACGCTGTTCTTGAAACGTATGTGTTTAGAGTAAAGTACATGACGTTTTTATTTCCGTTAATTACATCTATACGCGCGTATGCATTTTCAACCGTGAACCCTGAGTCTAATTCTTTCGTTAAGTTTAGTCCCATGTGCGTTACCTCCCTTAGATTGTTAAATTTATTTCAATACTGCCACCATTAATAGAAGACAGCTGTATGTGTGGATTAGATGTTACTGACTCTTTCATTCCTATCTGTATAAACCCATTCCATTCATTCCGACGGTAGATAAACCCGATGCGACCTCCTGCAAATTCAGGACCACCGGATCCCGTGTGTACAACGTCTAGCTTGGGAATTGATTTTGCTGAAACAGCAAGGTTAACTCGCATACCGTAGGTGTCATTTACGATAGAAGAAACTAAGTCTTTACCACTGTACCAAGTGATGTTATAAGTGTTTAATCCTGTAAACTCCATTTTAAAACGTATAAGTTGTGTCACATCACCAGAATAGTGAATATCTCCAAATGGAAGCCAAGTTCCTGGTGTACCAGCATTAACACACACCCAACCGATAGGCTTTCCAACGCCAGGATTTGAGTTATAAACGATACTACCTTTACCCCACACACCAACGGAAGGATAAGTTGTACTGTACCCTTGAGAGAAACCCACAGACGAGTCAGGGCTGTACCGGTACTCATCTGAAGCCCCATCGATTAAAGCACCACCATTTGAGGTATGCTTTGAGTTTCGTAGAATAAAATTCTTACCAATCTTAACGTTCAAGCATGAAGAATCGATGTCGAAGTCAGTTGGCTTTTGACTTTGCGTTGTGTAGGCTGTGTAGTTGCCGGGATCTGCTGTTGACAGCACAACGCCTTCTTCAGCTTGGGAATAAAAGTTATCAACAATCAAGTTCTTTGTGTCTCTCGCTTTAATCAGCGTCTGGAAGTAGTCTTTTATTGTGACGTTCTTAAGAGAGATATTTACACAGTCAGCATAGGCATATAGTAAAAGCCCCTCCACCCGTTGTGCGTACAACCCATCTATGTTCGCGTTTTTACTACTAGCTAACTCGAAAAATTTAAAGCTTTTACAAAGGTGCATACCTTTACCCTTTGCAGAAACGTCTCTGATAGAAAGCCCCTCACTTCTGTTTGAATAAACACCATAAGAAGCTGTCATGGCTAAGTCCTTTAAGTTTAGTGACTCAATAACAGTTTTGTTACTTCCAACTAAGCGTAGGCAACCCAAGCCCATTCCTTTGAAACCAAGTCGTCTGTAAACGCTGTTTTCCCCGTTATTCAACACACCCTTAACGTAGTCTTGTTGGTTAACTGCACGTCTTAGTGCATAGAAATAGCAATCCTCGACTGTTAAAGAGGTGTTTCTTGCGTCGATTGCTTCTGTGTTGCGTACTGAAGCAAATATTTTATTGTATCTGGAGTCAAACGTTCCCGTTCCCATAAACGCAATATTCCTAACAGAGAAGTTTTTCCACTGCTCTGTCGTAGCTACTTCTTTCGTTGTTGTGTAGTTTGCTCCAATGATAAAGCCCTCTACTTTTTTAACAATTCGCGTTACACCTTTCATGTCAGTTTCGTTTAGGTCATCAGAAACTGGAACAGCCCCTCTAAGCTCGATAGGGTTATGGATTACTAAGTCACTATAAGAGTCTTGGTGAGTGTAAATTGTACCGTTTACTAGGTATTCACCAGCAGGGAAATAGAGAGTTCCTCCACCCTTTTTCATCAGGTCAGCAACTGCGCTCTGGATAACATCAGTGTCATCTGTAGCTCCATCGCCCTTTGCTCCATAGTCTTTCACGTTTATAAAGTTTAAGTTACTTACTTTTTTCACAACGTCAAGTGTTTTCTGATTCACCTCGTTAAGTGCTCTGACCACACTACCTTTTTCAGTCGTTCGTAGGTCAGATAGTTCACCAAGGTTTTCAGAGGATACCTGAGAGCTAATAACGAATTTATCTTCAGCCATGCCGATACCTCCTTTGCTTATTCAGTTAGAATATCTGATACTAGGCTGTGGACTAATATGAAAAGAAAGCACCCTTGTGGGGTGCTCTTTTGGTATTAACTACTTCATGTCACATCTGTTACCTTTGTTGGTATGGCTGAAGCCTTACCTTGAAGAAGGTATGGTGAAGTTTTAGGTGCTAAATTTGAAATGTTATTTTTAAAAATGAACAGTCCATTGGGGTCAGAATACGTTGTCTCCCAAAATGATAGAGCTAGTATATAGTTTGTGTCTGTGTTAAGCACCCTGTTGTTTTCACACAAAACCGTGCTGTTCATTGCGTGAAGTAACGTGTTTCCAGCATAAGGGAACCCACTTTGATTACCAATAAGCTCGATTGAGAAAAGCCTTTTACTCGCCACTCCTGTATCGTGCATACACCCATACGTTGTGTTACCCTTAAAAACCATGTTTGTTGTGTTAGGGTATGTTGAGTAGTCCACCGCTGATTTGTAACAGTTTACAAAAATGTTATTTGTTACAAAAAAGTTCTTTAGAAACGGAACCCGTTGTACTGCGGAAACTGTAGCAGAGGGGAGAGGGTTAAACCCTATGCCTGCCCCACTAATACGACCTCCAGTGAGCGCCGGTAAATCCGAGTCCTTTGTGTATTCAAACAAGTTCCCATCAACTTCAAACGTGTCAACGTCCCTGTACACCTCTCCACCAAAAGTAATCCCTAAATACAGATGATCATAAAAACCCGAAGTCATAGTGTATTCACTCCAGATAGCACGGTTCTTGTGGTAAGAGGGGTTGATGTAATATTTGTTGTCTTTAATTTCAACAAGCTTGAAACCTAACTCTTCGGGGTTAGCGCTCTCTAGTTTGTATGCCCACACAGCAGTACCTCGCATCACATCTTTATACACGTTGTTGTAATTCTTTACAATTACGTCTTTTTTGGCGGTTAACAACAGGTTTCCCATATTATATCCTTCGATATAGTTGTTATAAAAATAGTGAACATCAACACCAACCTCACATGTATTGTGTGCGTTACCACCTACACCCTTGAACACGTTGTCATATACATAAGCGTAGACTTTTCGTTTGTACCCTACTGAATCCCTGCTATGGATGGAAATTGTGGAACAGTCATGAAAAGCCTGTTTAACCTCTTTGGTTGAGGGGTCAATGTAATTTGAAGGTCTTCCGATGTCTTCAAATTTATTGTTAGCTATCGTTACAATAGGATCTCTTGTATTTGATAGGTTAGGTCTGTATAACAAAAGGTTGGTTCCATTGTGGTCTATAAAAGTGCAGTTTGTTACGGTTAGGTTCCTGATGTCATTCGTGTAAATACCAAAGTTTTGAGAGTTATACTCTACACCGCTGTACTGAGCCTGATAGTGGTATGATGGATTTTGAGTCAAGTTATAATCTAATGTTATCCCATCGATGAACACATCTAAGTCTGCTTGACTTTTCCACTTGAAGAGTGCTTCAAACCCTGTATACTTTGTTTCGTCTAAATTTCCAGCACCTAGTCTGATAATAGATTTACCCTTAGTTCCCAAAACACTTGGGACCGTAATTTCTTTTGTAAAACTGCGCATATCATGTGTAGTTCCTGGTGTTATGTTGATTATATGAACACCTTCACTAACAAAAACTTCATTGAAAGTGTGCTGGAATATCGTTTTAACAATAACTGAGTCGTTTGAAATCCCGTCAGCCTTACAACCTAGTTGTTTAGTTTCAACCTTGTCTCCAATGAGAACTAGCTTCTTGTTTGTCTGGTATTTTATTTCACACTTTGAAGAAATATCAAATCCATAACCTGTGTTAGACCAAACTTCATTACCTTCCGTGTTTTTTATAATCCAAGCAGCACCACCCTTGTCAAACACACTGTAAAATCCTTGCGTGGTGACGACTGTGTCAGTTTCATAGGTGGTATCACTTAAAAGCCCAACTGTAGTTTTTTCTCTTGACACAGCACCAATTTTATCAAAACTTTCTTGAATACTTTGTTTTAGCTCTGAGACTTCAGCACCCAACCCTTTAATCTTACTCTGTGGAACGCTCTCGTCAGGCGCGTCAGCGATGTCCACCTTGCCTAGTAAGAACTGTCCACTAGGGGCTAACCACTCAATTTCAACGCGGTCTGTTCCTTTTAACGCTTCGTTCATCGTAATCGTTTCGTTATTCGTCTCATCAAAGTCCAACCCTGAACGTTGTTTCACTCCGTTGACGAAAACTTTAATGCTGTGAGTTCCCGGCTCGTAAGGAGTTGGTAATGTGAAGACTT
>Ga0207655_1002344_pt1 | contig 15495 bp, 16 predicted proteins | sample KBSM44metaG_FD_184398 | JGI IMG/M metagenome (GOLD analysis project Ga0207655, IMG submission 184398) | Miscanthus rhizosphere microbial communities from Kellogg Biological Station, Michigan, USA - KBS M4-4 metaG (SPAdes) (version 2) | ecosystem: Host-associated > Plants > Roots > Rhizosphere >...
GGAAAAATATTGATATTACAGGTTCTCAGGTCAGTAGTGTGCTAGGTCGGACGACTTTAAGTGCTGATGAACAACTCAATATTCAAGAAGGGCGTGCTCGTAGTACAGTTGAACATGCAGATGAAGTGAAGAAAAAGAGCTTTTTAAGCAGTAAAACAACCCAAACTTACCGAAAAGATAAGTCAGATGAGGGCATAGCCAGTACTGTTGATGGTAAGCAAGTTATTTTAGATGCTAAAAATATCAAGATACAAGGCAGTGAAATAATTTCAGATGAATTAACGCAAATTCAGGCCAAAGAAAATGTCAGTATTGTAGGTGCTGAAAATAGCTATTTAAATTATGACGATAAAAAAGTTAAGAAATCTGGATTGATGTCGAGTGGTGGTATTGGTTTTAGTATTGGTTCAAAAAAAGAGCGCACAGAACAGGAGCAAACTAAGCATACCAACACTGGTTCAACAGTCGGAAGCTTAAATGGCAATACCAATATCATTGCAGGAAAAACATATCAACAAACAGGAAGCACAGTTTCATCAAAACAAGGTGATGTGAATATATTGGCACAACAAGTCAATATTGAAGCTGCAAAAGAACAAAGCACTCGTGACTATAAACATGAAATGGAACAAAAAGGTTTAACGCTTGCTGTGAATGTTCCAGTTGTGACCGCAGTGCAATCTGTATTGGATTCAGCGAAACAAGTTGGTCAAAGCAAAAATGACCGTGTCAATGCTATGGCGGCAGCCAATGCTGGATTTGATGCTTATCAAGCAGGACAATCACTGAGTAAATTGGCAGATACAGCAAAAGATCTTAGTAGTTTAGCTGCTAATTCAAATGTAAGTGTAAGTATCACTTATGGTGAGCAAAAAAATACGAATTTTAGTCGTTCTGAGAGTAATACTGCTAGTCAAAGCCAAGTTTATGCGGGTGGAAAAACTAATATTGTCGCCACCGGTGCAGGAGACAAATCCAATATTAATATCATTGGCTCAGATGTTGTTGGAATGAAAGGCACTCATTTGGCAGCAGATCACGACATCAATATCAAAGCAGCAGAGCAAAATATAACGGAAGAGTCTGGGAATAAGAGTGCAGGCTGGAATGCTGGTGTTGCTGTCAGCTATGGTTCAAATGGACTAGCACTTGGTGTAACAGCAGGAGGGAATATTGGTAAAGGTAATGGTAATGGTACTGAAACTAGTTATGCCAACAGCCATGTTGGCTCTAAAGACAGTTTAACGACAATCAGTAGTGGTAATGCAACGAATATTATTGGCGGTCAGATACAAGGCAAAGGTGTACAGATTGAAGCCAATGAGTTAAATGTAGAAAGTTTACAGGATAAAGCGAAGTATAATAGCAAACAGCAGAATATTTCAGGTCAAGCCACTGTAGGTTATGGGGCATCAGTTTCAGGAAGTTATAGTAATTCTAATATTAAGGCAAACTATGCTTCAATTAACGAACAGTCAGGTATTTATGCAGGAGATGATGGTTACCAAATCAAAGTGAATAAAAACACAGATTTAAAAGGTGCCATCATTACCTCTACACAGGCTGCAGAAAACTTAAAGAAAAATAGCCTAGATACAGGTACGTTGACGCATTCAGATATTCGAAATGTCAGTGAGTATGATGCCAAAGGTATTAGTTTAAGTGCAGGGTTTAATGCAGGAAAAAGTGATGCGAAAGGACAAAGACAACCTGATACTGTGATTTCCACTCCAACAGAAATTGATAAACATGCATCCAGTATCACAGGTGTAAGTAAATCTATCGGCTTTGGGGTAGACAGTGAAAAAGACAGTAGTGTCACCAAGAGCGGTATTAATACTCAGAATATTACGATCCGAGATGAACAAGCCCAGCAAGCATTAACAGGTAAAACAGCAGAACAGATTAAGTCTGAAATACTGACCAATATTACGACCGATACAGCACGTGACAACAGTGGTGCACTTAAAAATAACTTTGACAAAGAAAAGGTTCAAAGTGAAATTAATTTACAGATGGAGGTAACGAAGAAGTTTGATGAAACTCGTCAGGAAGCTAAACAAGAAATCTATAATAAAGTTGATAAAATGAGAGCAGAAGCAGAAGAAATTAGACGTAATAATTATGTCAATGGAAAAAATGGTTATAACACTGCTGAATCGCTTAAATTGGAAGCTGAAGCAAATAAACTTGAAAAATATGCATTCTATATAGATGGAGCAATGGGGGCGCTATATGGTTATGGAAGTACAGAAGCACTTTCATATGTTGGTTCAGCTGTTGTAGCAGATCCAGTAAAACGAGCTGCAACCATGCCAACGCAAATATGGGAAATTAAATGTAATGGAGATTCCTTATATTGTGCTGATTCGAACACAGATAAATCCAAAAGACCATTAGAAGATGGAAAAGTGCAGATCGGAGATAAAAGACAAATTTTTAATATGAACGATATAAATCCAAATGAAAATACAGATGTAATTACTGTTTCCAATAATGGAATTATGAACCCATTAGATGACGCCTTAAAAAATGCAGTGAAACAGAATTTATGGACAACAAATAAAGATGGGTTATTTGTTGTATATAACCCTCCAACTACGAATATTATTTCTGAATTATTGTATGCAGCCTATGACAAGAGTAATGATTTATTAGGTGGGCGGTTACCTTTAACAAATGCAGAGAAGACAAATATAGAATTATACAAATATGCTAAAGACCAAGGTTATTTACTTGACCTCAGTAATCATAGTCGAGGTGGTTTGACAACAAGTGTTGCAATACAAAATGCAAATCGTAATGGGCTAACTGCTATACCGCTTAATCAGGTTCGTTTTTATGGAACTGCAACGAATGTTCAAGATTATAGTGATTGGTTAATTTCAAATAATAAATTTTTGATTCCCAACTCTACAAATTCAACAGGAGTATATTCTGCAGTACATCAAGCAGATTTTGTTGGTCGTCCACCTTTGATTTTAGGTGGTAATCCATCAAGTGGAGGAACTTGTTGGCTATGCTATTCTCATAGTAGTTATAGTGCTGAAATTCCATCTCAATTTTTAGTTAACGGAAAAGGAGAATATATTGATGGAAAAGGAAAGATAGTATCAAAAAAAGATAGAGTAACTAATGATTATTTCGACGAATATAAACAAAAATGGGGAAATAAGAATTCAACAAACTTATCTTTACCTATATTAGTACCATCCAGTAAACCACAGGAAGTAATTAAATATGAAAAAGATCCATTTTAAATTAGGTATACTGTGTCTACCTTTATTAATGCAAGGTTGTGCAACAAATGATAGCAATAGTCCTTTAGTTAGATTTTGGAATGATGGGTTTATCTATACTCCAAAAAGAGGGGAAGCTAATAAAAAATGTTCCCAAGAGTCAAATGAGGCCCAGACAATAAAGAACTTAAATGATGATGAACAATATATAATATACAGAAATTGTATGAAGAAAAAAGGATATTAGTTTGTAGGTATTTTGAAAAATAAATTTCTTGCTTTAGTTCCATCAAAGAATCCAAAGGAAGTTATTAAATATGAAAAGGATCCATTTTAAATTATCATTTATCATCTTATTAATTTTTATTCACGGCTGTGCAACGAATGATAGTAATAGTCTTTTAGTCAGATGGTGGAATGATGGATTTATATATAGTAAAAAAGAAGGTGAGGCTAATGGGGAGTGTTCTAAATTAGCTAGCAAATTCTATCCTATTTTATCATCTAATGGAGATAATACTCAATGGCATAAATTACATAATAAATGTATGCGTGAAAAAGGGTATCGTGATTACTCTCAATAGAGTTGTAAAATATGAAAAAGACCCATTTTAAATTAGTTTTAATATTTTCATTATCCGCAATAGCTGGTTGTACAACAAATGATGTTAATAGTCCATTAGTAAGATTTTGGAACGATGGTTTTATAATGACTGAAAAAAAACAAGTGAACTTGCTGACTGTTCTATTCAAGCTAATAGAATTCAAGCAAGAGATGAACTAACAGAGGATGAAAGATATAAAATTTATCTCCAGTGTAGAAAAAATAAAGGTTATTAAATATGAAAAAGATTCATTTTAAATTGTCATTTATCATCTTGTTAATTTTTATTCAAGGCTGTACAACGAATGATAGCAATAGTCTTTTAGTCAGATGGTGGAATGATGGGTTTATATACAGTGAAAAAGAAGCGAAGGCAAATAATATTTGTTCAAAAAGAACAAATATTATTATTGAGCAGATAGAAAGAAATAATAAATATAATGAATGTATGAAGAGTTATGGATATTAGTTTCTAGGTCTTTTGAAAGATATATTTATTGGTTTGGCAAGCTCTTCTCCTTTATGTTGGAGGTGAGCTTGATAAATTTCTTGCTTTAATAAATTAGGGTGAATGTTACTAAGTTGATTAATTCTATTAATCAATTTATCAGAGCAAACAGCAGAACATTTCAGGACAAGTGAGTGTTGGTACCAGTGGTACTAGTATCAATAGCGGAAATGCCTCTAGGCATAGCGACAGCAACATTAAGTCCTGTCGCAAGTTATGAGATTGGTCAATACTTTAAGGGTAAAGATACAGAAGGAGGTGCAGCACAAATTTTAGCCCATACACTACTCGGAGCCGCTGTAGCAGCTGCGGGTGGCAATGATGCCTTGACTGCGGGACTTTCAGCAGGAGCAGCGGAAGCAGCAGCGCCAAAACTTGCGCAATATCTGTATGGAAAAGATACATTTGGTAGGAAATAATAATGAGAATGCAGTAAATGCTTATTAAGGAGGTATAAGTTTGGGACTGTTCTAATTTCCGTGTAAATATTTAATTTTCATTTATCCTGATGAAAATAATTACAAAAGGTACTTTATATAAATGAAGCAACAATCAATAGTATGACTGCTGAAATGGCTTAAGGTTTAAAATGTTTGAAGATTTAAATAAAATGATAGTAGTCTTTAAAAAATCATGATTGAAACTGTACTTTCAGAACATCTTGGCTATGAAAAGCATTAGCCTAAGAAAGGCACTATATGTTTAAGCTAGGATGTATTATGTTAATTTAAAAAAGGTTTAAAATAGGAAAAGCAAGAATGAAAAAAACAGTAACGATTTTAAGTTTAGTACTTTTATTGTCTGCATGTTCTACACCCTATTCAGACACTAGATCTCCTGAAGTACAAAAAAATCAACTAATTAAGTCTCTTAATGAATTAATTGGAAATTATAAAGTTTTGGACAGTCGCAATGATGATTACGCTAAATTTTCATCACTTAAAGTTACGAGCGAAATTAATCAGATGAATATTATGATGTTAAGTCAAGAAAATAAAATTTTTCAACTGAATGGGAAGGATTGTATAGGTCGTTACAAAGAACAGGAAAAGGATGCTTTTATAATTTGTAGCAAACCATCTGAAAATGTAAATTTATTTACTTTTGAACGAGCTCTGAACGAAAGAAAAATAACAGATGGAGCTGTAGTCGGTGGGTTTAAACCATTAACTGTCAAAGAAGGGGATTATTTATTAAGTTATTGGACTAAAAATGGAAGACCCCATCATTATATTTTAAAACGTCAATAATTAGGTGTCGTTAATAAAAAATTACTAAGTTTTAATTATTTAAAATAATTCATCAGCTATATTTTTTAATGGATTACACCTGTGACATATTGCTCTGTATCAAAGCAAACAACAAAATATTTCAGGGAAAGTCAGTGTGTAGGAACCAATGGGACCAAGGCATCAGATATTTTTAGTAAGTTAAATGTAAATGCCAATTATGCTTTTATAAATGAGCAGCCAGAGTTTTTGCTGGAGATGATGGTTATCAGATCAAAGTTAAGAGTAATACTGATTTAAGCAGTATTTTACACCTATTGAGGAATTTAAACGTAAATTTACTGGACAGGCAATTTTTACAAATGGAGTTAAAAAGTAATGTTAAGTTTTAATGATATAAAGAATAGTGTTGGGAATCAGACGGTCTCTAATTTAAAAGCGATATTAGTAGTTAAAAATGATTCAAGCCCCTATTTAATAGAAGAAGATAAAAACCACAACAATGAATTTAAAATTTATTTAAATTTTAAAGATTTAGAGAGTGCTCTTTTAAATAATATTGGTTGTTTGGTAGGGGAGGAGATTTATATTATGATAGTGTTATTGTAAGTGGTGTTATAAAAAGAAGTAATTTAGAATCATTTGTTTTGGATGAAATTAATAAATTTTTATTAATTCGTGAGGATGAAGAGTTTAATATTTTAGAATTAGAATAGGATTTGTTGATATTGTAAAGAGCGCTCAAAATCGGTGTCAGCCAATTTAACTAAAGCTGATGAAATCATTTTTTTAAATGATGAAACAAATGAAGAGTGGCTTTGTTGCATAAAAAGCAAAAAAATGGGATGAAGGAGGGATTTATCGAATTGCGATGCATACAGCTATTGGCTCTTTGGGTACAGGCTCAATAGATGGTGCGTTAACAACAAGTGGTATTGCAGCAGTAGCCCCTACACTGAGTACAATTCAAGAAAATATGGTCAAAACGTTGACAGACAAAGGAATGAAAGCTGACACAGCAAATGAACAGGGTTAATTTATGATTTCGTACTCAATTCCATGTAAAAATAATTTTTCATCTAATTTTTTGTTTAATTTTATTAAAAATCAACTAGAACAAAACAATATTTCAGATGTTAAGTTAATTTTTGATGAAGATCAGAAACAATTATATATAGATACTTTAAAGGCGAGAGTTTGGGTCGATATTTATAATATTGGAACAACCTTAAGTGATCTAAAGGATACGGTGTTAGGTAAGTCGTTAATTTTAAGTTGCTTTCCTGATAAGAAAGAAAATGATGTTTTATATTTTTATATGTATGACATTCGTTCAAAAAGTAGAGATCCTGAAACAATAAAAATCATGAATAAATTAGCTTATGTATTATCTAAAAGTGAAAATAGTTTTATATTTGATGATAATGGTATATTGGCTGGTAAACGTATTTACCTTCCGGATGAGATTGGGAGTTTTATTATATAGGTGCTATGGTACTTGGAGTAGTAGCTGTGGTGAACAGTAATCAAGTCTTAACTGCAGGACTTTAAGCAGGAGGAGCTAAAGTTGCAGTGCTATATTTTTCTTAAAATGACTGTTAGTAAAAATGGAATAATTACTGGTCCACTAATAGAAGCGTCAAGTAAAAAAATAATTAATAGGAAATAAAAAATGAATGAAATAGTAAGTGAAACTTGTGAATTGTGTAATGGTAAATTAAAAAGTTTAATTTCAGATAGTTTAATTGGTCTATTTTGCGATAATTGCCAGCAATGGGCTGTTGTTACCACATATATCCCTCAAATTAATTTAGATGAAAATTTATATAAAATTTATTTAGTAAATAAAGAAAAAGCAGATAGATCAAATATTAAATTGATTGCCAATATTTCTAATATAAATTTTTTAGAAGCAAAAAAGTTGTTAGATAATTCAAATTCCATTATTTATGAAGGAAAAGCTATTGAAATTGTAAAGATTATCAAGGAATTAAAAAAAGCAAAATTAGAATTTAAATGTATTCCAGAATTTCCTTGGATAGAAATGATGGATAAGTAAGTATCTAGTCTTTCGGAGGCAGCAGCAGTAGTACAATGATAAATAATTTTTATGAAAAGAGTATAATTGTGGTTGATGCGAAAACTGGAAAAATCCAGATACTATCTCGACAGAACCAATTTATAGTTTTGAGGCAATAATTATGGGCGCAAGTTTATTTATTGGAATGAATGATAAGGGTCAAAAAGCATCAAATTTTCAAAGAGCAGGGGACTTTGTAAATAGTCATTATTGGAATGCATTTGGTGATTTATTGGATGAAGTTTTTTTACCCAATTATCCACAAATACATGAAAGTATAAAACCAGAAGAGGGGGAATATCTAAAATTTTATACTTTTGAAGATTTAAGCAAAGATGATTTTAACCTGTCCGTTAAATTGATTAGGCAGCACCTTCAACATATGAAACCAGAGGATTGGCGGCCACGAGATTATATAAATGATATGGCTAAATGGCAGAGCATGGCACGTCAGGTATGGGAGGAGGTTGCTGAGCCATTTGTAGTATTTGATAGTCGTTATGATGCTCAACTAAGTAAATTTTAAATCAAACTTTTTTGCACCACTTTTTTCAAAACAATCTTCGAATTTATATTCATAATGCCTTTAATCTTATTAAGCTTATTGATGATAAATTGAGAAAAAGAATCTAGGTCTTTTGTTGCTACCCACAAAACATAGTTAGATTCGCCAGTAATAATATAAACGTTGATTACTTCATCAAAATCCCTAATTTGAGTCATAAAGGTGTGATGATCTTCATCTGTAAGATGAGCCAACTTGATTTCTACCATTGCCTCTATTTTGATACCCAATTTTGCATAATTTATTTTCGCTTGGTATTTTTCAATAATTCCATTTGATTCCAAAATCTTTACTCTACGATGACAAGCAGAAGCAGATAAGTGCACAAGATCAGCCAGATCTTGATTGCTTAAGCGTGCATCTTCTTGCAACAGTTTTAGAATTTTAAGATCAATAACATCTAAATCCATGATGGGATATCCTTCAAATATAATCCACATAATTAGAATTATATATCAAAATATAAGAAAATGACTAGATACTATCGAATAAATCATATTTTCATCATGATAATATTTAACTAAATAAAGGACGATTTCCAAAAGGAGAAAATATGATTACACGTGAACAATGTCAAGTTTGGGATAAGGAAGACCCACTAGCACAATTTAAAAACGAATTTTCACTTCCAAAAAATGTTATTTATCTTGATGGTAATTCATTAGGTGCTCGACCCGCCAAATCATTAGATTTAGCACAACAGGTTATTTCTCAAGAATGGGGCAATGACCTGATTAATAGCTGGAACACCGCAGATTGGTGGGGATTATCTACGCGTCTGGGAGATAAAGTTGCTGAATTAATTGGTGTAAATGCTGGTGAAACAGTTATTTCCGATTCAACGACATTAAACCTTTTTAAGGTCTTATCTTCAGCTGTGAAAATTCAAGCAGAGAAGGATGCTTTACGTAAAGTAATTATTGCTGAAAAGGATGCCTTTCCAACGGATATTTATATCATTGAAGGATTTTTGGATCTTATTCATCAAGGCTATCGTTTGGAATTAATTGAAAACGAAAATGACTTAGATGTACTCTTAAATCAAAACGATGTTGCTGTGGTAGTGCTTTCACATGTGAATTATCGTACTGGCTATTTGTATGACATGAACGAAATTAACCAAAAGATTCATGCTCAAGGTGCTTTGATTATTTGGGACCTTTGTCATTCTGTTGGTGCTGTTCCGATTGAATTAAATCAGACAGATAGTGATTTTGCGATTGGATGTACTTATAAATATTTAAATGGTGGCCCTGGCTCTCCAGCTTTACTTTGGGTTAATCCGAAGCATCACAATAGGTTCTGGCAACCCTTATCTGGATGGTGGGGGCACAACAAACCTTTTGATATGGCTCAAAACTATGAACCAGCCGTAGGTATTCGTCGTTATTTATGTGGCACTCAAAGTATTATTTCAATGAGCCTCATTGAGTGTGGTTTAGATATTTTCCTCAATACCAGTATGGAGAAAATTCGAACAAAATCGCTAAAGCTGACAGATTTATTTATGGCTTTAGTTGAGCAAGAATGCGCTGATTTTGGATTCGAAATGATTACCCCAGTTGCTCATAAACATCGTGGTAGTCATGTGAGTTATAAACATCAATTTGGTTATGAGATTATCCAAGCATTAATTAAGCGTGGGGTAATAGGTGATTATCGAGAACCTGAAGTATTACGTTTTGGAATCACCCCTCTATATCTCGGTTTTGTTGATATTTGGGATGCTGTACAGCACCTAAAGCAAGTCATGATATTAGGTGAATGGGAGAACAGCGAATATCAAGTTCGCGGGCAAGTCACTTAATCTAAGTTGCTTTATAAACAAAAATACATTTACCCAGGAGGGGTTTATGAATAATTTTGATGAAATTCAAACTAGGGAATCGGGCCTACATAAAAAATTGACTGCAAAGCAAATGAGTATGATTGCCATTGGTGGTGCGATTGGTACTGGCTTATTTATGGGGAGTAAGTTTGCGATTAGTTATGCAGGTCCTGCAGTTATTGTCAGTTACGCTATTGGTGGATTAATCGCTTTTGCACTGATGGCATGTCTTGCAGAAATGACGGTTCAGCACCCGACCTCAGGATCTTTTGGAGCTTATGCAGAACATTATATTAGTCCATTAGCTGGGTTCTTAGTGCGTTATAGTTATTGGGCTTGTATGGTTCTTGCGGTTGGTACTGAAATTACCGCTGTGGCTGATTATATGAAAATGTGGTTTCCAGATGTTCATGCTTGGTTCTGGATCGTGTTTTTCTCAGGCACTTTGCTTGCGGTTAATGCTTATAGTGTTAAAGCCTTTGGATTGGTTGAATATTGGTTCTCTACCATTAAGGTTTTTGCCATTATTGTATTTATATTACTCGCAATTGGAATTCTCACGCAAAATACTGAGCAAAGCCATATCACGGCTCATTTAACTGGTCATGGGGGATTTTTCCCAAATGGTTTTAGTGGGGTCTGGATTGGTGTCATTATTTCTATTTTTAGTTATCTCAGTATTGAAATGATTGCTGTGGCAGCAGGTGAAGCTGCTGATCCAGAAAAAGCGGTAAAATATGCATTTAAGAGTACGGCTGTACGGTTGATTCTATTCTATTTACTGTCACTATTTTTAATTGTGACGCTAGTACCATGGACTGAATTAATTGGGAAAGATGCAACCAGTCCGTTTGTCACAGTCATGAGACTGGTCGGTATCCCATATGCGGACAGTATTTTAAACGCTATTGTTGTTGTGGCCGCACTTTCAGCGATGAACAGTATGCTCTACATTTCAACCCGTATGCTTTTTAGTTTATCACGTGCAGGAGATGCTCCAAAAATCTTTGGAAAAATCCGCAGCAATGGTGTGCCCATAAATGCATTAATGCTCTCTGCCATAGGGATTGGTGTTGCGAGTGTAGTTTATAGCATTAATCCAGAGTCAGCATTTCCTATCATGATTGCACTTTCCATGTTTGGTGCATTATTTACATGGGGAAGTATTTTTGTAACACATATATTTTTCCGAAAACATCTTGCAAGCCATCAAACAGTACTGAAATTTAAAATTCCAGCAAGTCGGCTTATCTCATTATTAGGTTTGATCAGTATATTTAGCATTACGATTACCACTTGGTTTACCGATGAGTTTAAATCAACATTGCAGTTTGGTATTCCATTTTTAATGGTTCTATTAATAATTTATTGGTTTAAAAAGAAAATTTCTTGAACGAATGGAATAATATTAAAACAATTCGCTGTCTATTAAAGCGTGGAATGGGTGATAAGCAATAGCCTTATAACAATGCAAGATCGCATGTTAAACATCAAGCAAATTATTGAGGTCTAATGACATTAAGTTTTTATATAGCTGAGTAGCATAATGTCAGCTAGACCCAGTGAATAGGATGGGATCTATAAAATAGAATATAATGAGTAATTTTTCATTATTATTTAAATTATATTCAAAATATCGTTGTAATTAACCTAAAAATTAGAAAGATTGTTCAAAAATGATTGTTAAAATTATGATGAGTAAAATGTAAAACCTTAAGTGAAGGATTCTCTTACTGGCTGAGATTAATAGAAAACTAACGCTATTAATTCAAAAGTTTTGCTTTGAAAATACCGTAATCGATGAAATTACAGAAAATGATGTGCTGTGATTTTTAAAGACTGTTTTATATAAAGGGAATTAATATGAAAAATTTAAAAAAATATTTGTGTGTTGCTATTTCAACTTGTTTTATTGGCCAATTGAGTTTTGCAGCAGATGAACAAGCGTTTAATCGTACTGATATACAACTAAAGAGTGCGACACCGAGTTATTTGCAGCGTCAAGCTAAACGAGTTAGAGCGACTCCACCACCACGCACTGGAATGTACCTTGTTATGTTAGGGACTAGAGCAGGACCTTTCCCAAGTCTAAGGGCTGCGACATCAACAGCGCTGGTTGTAGATGGTCAGGTCTATGTTATTGATGCAGGATCAGGTTTGGTACAACGCTTTTATGAAAGTGGTCTGAATTTTGGCGATGTGCGTGGAATTTTTATTACACACTTGCACTCTGATCATGTGGATGATCTCTATCCATTTGTGAATGTTAACTTCCCTAACTGGAAATATGGCAAACAAGAAATTGCATTGGTTGGACCAGATCGTGCTGATTCGAATGGTAAATTAGGTGATGATGCTGGATTTGGTCATTTACCAAATACTAAATTAATCCATGCTGAAGACCCAACGCCAGGCATTAAAGAATTAATGCAGCTGCATTTTGCTGCGAATGCCTATGATATGAATAATGCAATTCATACAGTACGTCGTGCAGATGATCATCCACGAGATTTGACCGGAACAAATGGGCAAGGGATGTTAAACATTATGGCATTACCTGCACCTAAAAATGCCAGTCCTAGCAATATGTCACCTGTGATGAACCCGATACAGGTCTATCAAGATGATTATGTAAAAGTGACAGCAGCATTGGCTCAGCATCCATTGGTATATCCAGCTTGGTCTTATCGCTTCGATACTAAATATGGATCAGTCACATTTAGTGGTGATACTGCTCCAAATGAAAATTTACTTCGTTTAGGTAAAAATACCGACATTTTGATTAATGAAGTGATGGATGTAAATGCAGCTGTAGCAGTGTTTGCAGGCACGCCTTTAGAAAAAACCATGACGACACAGATTCTAGATAGTCATACTGCGATTATTTCAGGAACAGATCCTCGTAATCATAAAGCAACCTTAGGTGTGGGTGCCTTTGCTACGAAAATGGGGGCTAAGGGATTGGTATTGAACCATATTTGGCCCGATAATGAAAAAATTAATAGTGAATATTTACAAACAACAGCAGGGCGTGAGTTTAAAGGTCCTGTCCATGCGAGTGAGGATCTTGATGTAATTAATATTGCTGAATTTATTCAGAATCAAGGGAATATTCATAAAAAATAGTTTGATGATGATATGCACTCTAAAACCGAATTGGTTATCCATTTCGTTTTTTTGAAGAGAATAAACCAAGAGGAATTTGGTCATTAATAACACATAAAATCGATGAGATGATCCTAAAGTCATATTAATATATTTTTCTAAAATTTCTAATAAATGTGATATTGGGTTTTAATAATCCGCACATGAATAGGGAATTGTCGAATAAATTATTAAAAACACTCTAGTAATATAAGTAATTCTAAAATATTGATGCTTTGAATATTTTGCCGTAAATGTGATTGTTAATATTATGCTTATTGAAGTTCTGATTTGAATGAATAAAAATTTCAGAAAATTTTAATCATAATTTATATATTATATTGAAATACACGGATAATATTTAATTGTTATAAATTTCATCATGGTTAGAAAGGATAGTCTAACGATTTAAATCTGAATAACAAGGATGTAGAAATGTTAAAAAATACATTAAAAATTGCTTGTTCCACATGGGTAATACTAAATGCAACAACAGTATTTGCTGAAGTTGAGCTGATTAATCAAGATCAAATTTTTTCTGATCAAGATAGTTTGACAGTTAAAACACATGGGAGCATGCGCTTACAAGCTTTAAACTTTGATCAATATAATGCGAAGAATCAAAGTCAAAAATATCGTAGAAATGGTTATAGTGCTGCGAGCCGTATGTATTTAGATCTTGATTATAAATTGGATGAAAATACACATTTAATTGCAGGGTATCAAAATTATTTTAATTTGCCAAAAATCTTGGATTGGGATGGTCATTATGCTAAGAATGATGAAGAGTTCACAACGATTCAAGCCTATGTGGGTATGGAAAATTCTCAATATGGCACATTAAAGTTTGGCAAAATGTATAGCATTTACCATGATGTCGTTGGAGTAAAAACAGATCTTTGGGATTACGATATGTTGGGCCAAGTTTCTACGTGGAGTCCTTTTTCATTTTTTGATGGAACCTTAGTTTCAAGTAAAACATTACGTTATGAAAAGAAAAGTCAATATGTTGATTTTTATGCAGCGTATTTATTTGGAGATGAAACCTCACTGAACAACTTCCACTATAAATTGAAATCAGGTGAAGAGATTGCAACGGATGTTCATTTGAGTAAAAATTTAAATTGGGGAACTTCTTATAAACATAATCAAGTCAGTTTATCGGATTCACAAGATAATCATGATCTATCTCAACATGTAATCGCTACAGCTTTATATTATTTTGATGGTCAGTGGATGTGGGGAGTGGGAGCAGGATGGTATAAGAACTTAGTGCCGAATAATCTTGCGCGCAATCAGCCAGCGCCTTATGGCGTAGAACATTATTTGGATACTGAAGCTTATGGTATTGAATACTATGCAGGATATAAGTTTAAAGTGCAAAATTATGGTATTCAATCGATACAACCTTATGTTATGGGTGATCATATTAAATATACTCAAGGTGAGGATTTTTCAAGACGCGATTTGGGAGTAGGTATGGCTTTGCGCTTTAATTATGGTATTGGTTTTGACTATGAACGATTATATACCAGTGATAGTAAAGCAACGCCTGATCTACATTTATTTAGGCTTCGTTATCAATGGTAATCATTAGCCATTTTGTTACATAAGTTCTTTTAAAAGCATAAGTCAACATATAATCTATTATCCTAGCCTTCTTCAAAGTGGAGAAGGCACTTTGAATAGCAGTATGATTTTCTTAACATACTTATTTTTTGATTTATTCAATAGAGGTCGAATTATTTTAAATAATTTTGAGTATTAGATGTAAGCTTTAGTAAATAATGATAAGTATTGCAGGTTATATTGAGTATCGCTACAAGTTAAGGTGAATTAGAGTTAATAGCCTCATAATTTTTCATTATGTTGAAGATAGCTGAAATAAACAATATAGATGATGGGGATTCTGGTTTTTTGGATATCTTAATATCTATGCTTATGTTTTCAATCACATGCTAGTGAAAATAATATTTTTTACGTTGTAGTCAGATTTTTAAATGCTGGAGAACTTTTGCAAGGGGACTTATTTTAGTAATAATTTCATACTCAAATAGTATATAAGTTCTCAATTAAATTTGTTATAAAGAAAGATACAAAATTGATTTTCTACATTGTTTATGGATAAACACAGTTTAATATTTTAAGTAAAGGAATTGGCACGTAATTTGCCCCTTAACAAGTATTGAGCGTTAGCTAGGTGAAAAGAATATGTTATCACTAAGCCAAGAGATGGATCTAAATCACTATTCCCGTCAGGCAGAATTTGCACACAGTTTAATGTCCTCAATATGTGGG
>Ga0207655_1002346_pt1 | contig 15486 bp, 10 predicted proteins | sample KBSM44metaG_FD_184398 | JGI IMG/M metagenome (GOLD analysis project Ga0207655, IMG submission 184398) | Miscanthus rhizosphere microbial communities from Kellogg Biological Station, Michigan, USA - KBS M4-4 metaG (SPAdes) (version 2) | ecosystem: Host-associated > Plants > Roots > Rhizosphere >...
CGGCCGTGACCAGCTCGATGGGCTCGTGCTTTTCGCCGTTGACGTTGCGGAACACCACGCGCGGCTTCGACACGGCCATTTCATAGCCTTCGCGACGCATGTTTTCCAGCAGGATGGTCAGGTGCAGTTCGCCGCGGCCCATGACTTCGAAGACGCCCTCCTCGTCGGTCTCGTTCACGCGCAGCGCCACGTTGTGCTGCAGTTCTTTCTGCAGGCGGTCCCAGATCTGGCGGCTGGTGACATACTTGCCTTCGCGGCCGGCCAGCGGGCTGGTGTTGACGCAGAAATTCATGGTCAGGGTCGGCTCGTCGACCTTGAGCATCGGCAGTGGCGCCGGGTTGGCGGCGTCGGTCACGGTGACGCCGATGCCGATGTCTGCGATGCCGTTGATCAGCACGATCTCGCCGGGGCCGGCTTCGGTCGCCTGCACGCGGTCCAGGCCCTGGAACGTCAGCACCTGGTTGACGCGGCCCTTCACGGCCTTGCCATCCGGACCTTCCATCACGATCACGTCCGTCATCGGCTTCAGCGTGCCCTGGCTGATGCGGCCCACGCCGATGCGGCCGACGAAGGTCGAGAAGTCGAGCGCGGAAATCTGCAGTTGCAGCGGCGCGGCGGGGTCGCCCTTTTGCGACGGCACGTGCTTCAGGATGGTGTTGAACAGGGCCGACATGTCAGGGCCCCACTGCTCGCCCTGTGCGCCTTCTTCCAGCGACGACCAGCCGTTGATGCCCGAGGCGTACACCACGGGGAAGTCCAGCTGCTCGTCGGTTGCGCCGAGCTTGTCGAACAGGTCGAAGGCGGCATTGACCACCTTGTCGGGGTTCGCGCCGGGCTTGTCGACCTTGTTCACCACGAGGATAGGCTTCAGGCCCAGGGCCAGCGCCTTCTTGGTCACGAAGCGCGTCTGCGGCATCGGGCCTTCCTGTGCATCGATCAGCAGCACCACGCCGTCGACCATCGACAGCGCGCGCTCCACTTCACCGCCGAAGTCCGCGTGGCCCGGGGTGTCGACGATGTTGATGTGCGTGCCTTCCCAGGTCACGGCGCAGTTCTTGGCCAGGATCGTGATGCCACGTTCCTTTTCGATGGCATTGTTGTCCATCACCGTGTCGACCACTTTCTCGTGCTCGGCGAAGGTGCCGGACTGGCGCAGCAGTTGGTCGACCATCGTGGTCTTGCCATGGTCCACGTGGGCAATGATGGCGATATTGCGGATTTGGTTGGTACTCATGGTGTCGCTTCGATCTGTTGTGCGTTCAAAAGAATTTGCTGGATTTCGATGGGGTTCAGCAAGCGCCCCGGTATCAGTTCGCCGGCCGTGACGTGGGCCGTGCCGAGGAAGGCAGGTGGCTCGGTGCCGAACACGGCCACCTCCCTCGCATCGGCCCAACTGCCGCGGCGGCGCAGGCCCGAGAGAAAACGTGCCGAATCTTCCGCGCCGAGCGTGACGCGGCTGTGGCCGTCCACCAGAGCTTCGGCAGGCAGGAGCCGTGCCAGTCGCCCTTCTTCGTCCAAGGCTTCGAGCGCCTCGAGCGTGATGCACTGGGCTTCGACGAAGCCGCCAGTGGCGGTGCGGCGCAACGAGGTCAGGTGCGCACCGCAGCCCAGCGCCTCGCCGATGTCTTCGCCGAGGGTGCGGATGTAGGTGCCCTTGCTGACGGCGGCAAGAATGCGGATCGTGTTGTCATCGATGGCGGCGAGTTCGAGCTTGTGTATCACCACGTCGCGCGGCGCGCGCTCGACTTCGATGCCTTCGCGGGCGTACTCGTACAGCGCCTTGCCGTCTTTCTTGAGTGCGCTGTGCATCGGGGGCACCTGGCGGATCGGGCCTGTGAACTGCGCTTCCACGCGCGCCAGGTCTTCCGGCGTGACGTGCACGGGCCGCTCGGCGATCACGTCGCCTTCGGCATCGCCGGTCGCGGTCTTGACGCCCAGACGGGCCGTGGCCGCGTAGGTCTTGTCGGCGTCAAGGTGAAGTTGGCTGAATTTGGTGGCCGCGCCAAAGCACAGCGGCAGGACTCCCGTGGCGAGCGGATCGAGCGTGCCGGTATGGCCCGCCTTTTCGGCGCGCAGCAACCACTTGGCCTTCTGCAAGGCCTGGTTGCTGGAGAGTCCCAGCGGCTTGTCGAGCAACAACACCCCATGCACAGGGCGCCGCTGCACCCGTGTGCGTGGCGCGTTCATGGCTAGTCGTCTTTCGAACGCGAAGCGACGGCCTGCGCGATGAGCGCGTTCATGTCGGCTGCACGCTCGGTGGTGCGGTCGAACAGGAAGTGCAGCGTGGGCACGGTGTGGATATGCAGGCGCTTGAACAGGCCGTTGCGCAGGAATCCCGCGGCCTGGTTCAACGCTTCGGTGGTCTCGTCCACGTCGCCCGTGAGCAGGCTGAAGAAGACCTTCGCATGCGCATAGTCCGGCGTGACCTCGACCGCCTGGATCGTGACCATGCCCACGCGCGGGTCCTTCAACTCGCGCGCGATCAGCTCCGTCAGATCGCGCTGGATCTGGTCAGCAACCTTGAACGCGCGGTTGGGGGCGGCGGCTTTTCTTTTCGGCATGGACTCTCTCGCTTCGAACGCTTACAGCGTCCGGGCGATTTCCTTGATTTCGAAGAACTCGAGCTGATCGCCTTCCTTGATGTCGTTGTAGTTCTTGAGCTTGATACCGCACTCAAAACCTTCGCGGACTTCGCGGACATCGTCCTTCATGCGCTTGATCGAGTCGACTTCGCCGGTGTAGATCACCACGTTGTCGCGCAGCAGGCGGAAGTGCGCACTGCGGTTGACCGAGCCCGAGGTGATGTACGAACCCGCGACCGTACCGATCTTCGAGGCCACGAACACCGTGCGGATCTCGGCCGAGCCGATGATTTCCTCGCGGCGCTCCGGCGCCAGCATGCCCGACATCGCGACCTTGATCTCGTCCACGGCGTCGTAAATGATGCTGTAGTAGTTCAGCTGCACGCCGTTGCCTTCGGCCAGCTTGCGCGCACCGGCATCGGCACGCACGTTGAAGCCGATCACGACCGCCTTGGAGGCGATGGCGAGGTTGATGTCGCTTTCGCTGATACCACCCACGCCCGCGTACACCACCTGCACCTTGACCTCGTCCGTCGCCAGCTTGAGCAGCGATTGCGCCAGCGCTTCCTGCGAGCCCTGCACGTCGGCCTTGATGATGATGCGCAGCGTCTGCACTTCGCCGGCCGACAGGTCGGTGAACATGTTCTGCAGGTTCGCGGCTTGCGCCTTCGCCAGCTTGGTGTTGCGGAACTTGCCGGCACGGTAGGTGGCGATTTCGCGCGCACGGCGCTCGTCGCTCATCACCATGAACTCGTCGCCCGCCTGCGGCACTTCGGTCAGGCCCTGGATCTCGACCGGGATCGAGGGGCCCGCGGCCTTGGTCGACTTGCCGTCTTCGTCCAGCATGGCGCGAACGCGGCCGTAAGTCGAGCCGGCCAGCACCACGTCGCCGGTCTTGAGCGTGCCGGACTGCACCAGCACGGTGGCGACCGGGCCGCGGCCCTTGTCGAGCTGGGCTTCGATGACCAGGCCCTTGGCGGCGGCATCCACCGGCGCCTTGAGTTCCAGCACTTCGGCCTGCAGCAGCACCTGCTCGAGCAGGTCGTCGATGCCCTGGCCCGTCTTGGCGGACACCGGCACAAACGGCACGTCGCCGCCGTACTCTTCGGGCACGACCTCTTCGGCCACCAGTTCCTGCTTCACACGGTCCGGGCTGGCATCGGGCTTGTCGATCTTGTTGATCGCAACCACGATCGGCACACCTGCCGCCTTCGCGTGCTTGATGGCTTCCTTGGTCTGGGGCATGACGCCGTCGTCGGCCGCCACCACCAGGATCACGATGTCGGTGGCCTGCGCACCGCGGGCACGCATGGCCGTGAAGGCCTCGTGACCCGGGGTGTCGAGGAAGGACACCATGCCGCGTTCGGTTTGCACGTGGTACGCGCCGATGTGCTGCGTGATGCCGCCGGCTTCGCCCGCGGCGACCTTGGCGCGGCGGATGTAGTCGAGCAGCGAGGTCTTGCCGTGGTCGACGTGGCCCATGACGGTCACGACCGGTGCGCGCGGCAGGGCTTCGGCTGTTTGCGCCGACACGTCCTCGTCGGTGAAGGCTTCCGGGTCGTCCAGCGCGGCAACCACGGCGTTGTGACCCATGTCCTCCACGATGATCATCGCGGTGTCCTGATCGAGCGACTGGTTGATGGTCGCCATCATGCCAAGCTTCATCAGCTGCTTGATGACTTCCTGCGCCTTGACGGCCATCTTGTGCGCGAGCTCGGCCACGGTGATGGTTTCGGGCACGTGCACTTCGAGCACGCGTGCCTCGACCGGTGCGGCCGGTGCGTGCTGCTCGTCATGACCGCCACGGTCGTTGCCGCGACGCCCACGCGGGCCTCCGCGCCAATTGCCGCGACCGACGCCGCCGCTGGCATCGCCGCGGGTCTTGATTTCCTTCTTCTTGGCGGGATCGCCAGCCCAGCTCGACGAGAGCTTCGCTGACTTGACTTCCTTGCCGGCACCTGCGGCACCGGGTGCTGCTGCGGCGCCGGGCGCGGCAGGCGCGCCTGGGCGCGCTGCGGGTGCAGCCGGCTTGTGCAGCGTGCCCTTGACCGCGGCCTTCTCGGGCTGCGGCTTCTCGGGCGCCTTGTGCGGCACCAGCACGCGGGCCGGTGCGTTCATCATGGCGCGGATGGCTTCGGCTTCGGCAAGGGCCTTGCGGCGCCGCTCGTCGAGGTCCTTGGCGCGCGCAGCTTCCTCGTCGGCACGGGCCTTCGATTCGGCCGCAGCCTTGGCCTTCGCGTCTTCCTTGGCCTGCATCGCAGCGGTCTGCGCGGCGAGCTTGGTGTCGGCAGCCTGTTGCTCCGCGGCGGCGGCAGCAGCATCAGCCGCTGTCGCTGCGGGCGCTGGCGCCACGGCCGGCGCGGCGGCTGACCTGGCGGCAGCGTTCACTGCCGCGGCCTCCGCGATGGCGGCAGCCTTCTTTTCGGCGGCGATACGAGCGGCTTCCTGCTCGGCCTGTTCGGCGCGTTCGGCTTTTTCAGCCTGTTCGCGTTCACGTGCTTCGGTTTCTTCACGCAGGCGGCGCTTTTCCGCCAGCTCTTCTTCCTGGCGGCGGATCAGCTCGGCCTGGCGGCGCGCTTCTTCCTCGCGGCGGGCCAGTTCGGCTTCGTCTACGCGGGGTGCGGCCGGTGCGGCTGCCGGGGCTTCGGCGGCCTGCTGCGCGTGTTCGGGCGTGGCCGGATGGCCATCCTCGCGCTGGATGAAGGTGCGCTTCTTCCGCACCTCCACCTGGATGGTGCGGGCGCGGCCGGTGGCGTCGGCCTGCTTGATCTCGCTGGTCGATTTCTTGGTCAGCGTGATCTTCTTGCGCTCGGGCTCGACAGTGCCGTGGCTGGCCTTCAGATGGCCGAGCAGGCGCTGCTTGTCAGCCTCGGTGAGTGCATCGGTGGCGGCCGCTTTGGGCACGCCTGCGCTCTTGAGCTGGTCAAGCAAGGTTTCGGGAGTCTTCTTGAGCTCGTTCGCGAACTCGGCGACAGTGGTACTGGACATATTGGTTTCGTGCCTCCATGACCGTCACTCTTGGCCGGCGAACCAGTGTTCGCGGGCTTTCAAGATGAGGGCTTTGGCGTCATCGGCGCTCTGGCCGGTGATCTCGGTGAGTTCATCGACCGCGAGGTCGGCAAGGTCGTCACGGGTGTTCACACCCGCTTCGGTCAGCTTGGGAATCAGCTCGGGGTCCAGGCCTTCGAGATCGTGCAGGTCTTGCGACACTGCCGATTGGGGCTCGACATCCTCTTCCTTGGCGATTTCCATTGTCAGCAGCGCATCCTTGGCACGCGAGCGCAGCTCATTGATGGTGTCTTCGTCGAAGGCCTCGATCTCCAGCATTTCTGAGATCGGCACGTAGGCCACCTCTTCGAGGCTGTTGAAGCCTTCGGAAATGAGGATGTCGGCGATCTCTTCGTCGACGTCGAGCTTTTCCATGAAGAGCTTACGGCTGGCGTCGGTTTCGCTCGCCTGCTTCTGGGCCGACTCGTTGGCGTCCATGATGTTGATCTTCCAACCGGTGAGGTCGGAAGCCAGGCGCACGTTCTGGCCGCCGCGGCCAATGGCGATCGCGAGGTTTTCCTCGTCGACCACCACGTCCATGGCGTGCTTTTCTTCGTCCACAACGATGGACGACACGTTGGCCGGGGCCAGCGCACCGATCACGAACTGGGCCGGGTCTTCGCTCCACAACACGATGTCCACGCGCTCGCCGGCGAGCTCGTTGGTCACGGCGTTGACGCGGGTACCGCGCACGCCGACGCAGGTGCCGATCGGATCGACGCGCTTGTCGTGCGAGAGCACGGCGATCTTGGCGCGCGAACCGGGGTCGCGAGCACAGCTCTTGATTTCGAGCAGGCCTTGTTCGATCTCGGGCACTTCCTGGCGGAACAGCTCGATCATGAACTCGGGGGCCGAGCGCGAAAGAATGATGGGCGCGCCGCGCAGCGTCAGGTCGACTTCCATGATCATGGCGCGCACGCGGTCGCCATTGCGCAGGTTTTCCTTGGCGATCATCTCGCTGCGGCGCAGGCGGCCTTCGACGCGGCCTGCCTCGACGATGATGTCGCCCTTGTCCAGGCGCTTGACGGTGCCCACGAAGATCTTGTCGCCGCGCGACATGAAGTCGTTGAGCAGCATCTCGCGCTCGGCATCGCGAATCTTCTGCAGGATGACCTGCTTGGCGGCCATGGCGCCGATGCGGCCGATCGGCACCGAGTCCACCGCTTCTTCGATGTACTCGCCGACTTCGATGTCCGACATTTCTTCCTTGGCTTCGAACAGGAGGATTTCCTGGTCGGGCAGCTGCAGGCCGGCCTCGTCGGGCACGACATGCCAACGGCGGAAGGTCTCGTAGTCGCCGCTGTCGCGATCGACCGCGACGCGGATGTCCACGTCGCCCTGATGGAGCTTCTTGGTGGCTTGCGCCAGTGCGGATTCGACCGCGCCGAAGACGACGTCACGCTCGACGTTCTTCTCGCGCGAGATCGCATCCACCAACATCAACATTTCGCGATTCATGCCACCACTCCTCTGGTCAGTCCGGAACCTGCGTTCCGTCGTCAATATCCGAAAAACCCGGTTGGGTTTTGGCCTTGCGGCCCTTGAAATCCACAATGGGTGCGAGCCGCGCGTCGCGCAGCTCGTCCAGCACGAAGCCCAGCGCCTGCAGCGTTGCGGGCGCGCGCTTCTTGCTCACTTTTTGACCTGGCTTGGGCTCCGGCGCATCGCTCCAGACGATTTGCCAGCCCTGGGCGCCAGCGGCACCCTCTACCTTTGCGACCCGCTCCAGCGTGCCGCGAAACTTCTTGCGGTTGGCCGACACCTGGCCCGCCGCTGCCGCGCCCATGGGCGCCTTGAGCGTAATGTCGATCACCTCGCCCACGAAACGCTCGAAATCCTGCTCATTGCGCAGCGGACGGTCAATACCCGGCGAGGACACCTCGAGCCGCTTGTAATCGACACCATCGACCTCGAGCGCGAATTGCAATTGGCGCGTCACCTTCTCGCAGTCCTCAACCGTCACGAAGGGCTCGGGCACACCGGCAGCCACAGCTTCGGAGGTGGGGGCCGTCCAGGGCAAATCAATCGTCACGCGCAGCAATCCCCCGGCCGAGCGCTCGATCTCGACCAGGTCATAGCCGAGACCGGCCACGGTTTGTTCCACTATTTGCTGCAATGCCACGTGTTCGAATGCGCCTTTTGAGTAACTGGATTCATGCCACCCGCCCGCCACGGATGCCAAATCGCCATGAGCTCAGCCATGAATGCTCAGCCCAGAATGCATAGACCAAAAAAAACGGGCGGTTGGTACCCGCCCGTTTGGTCGTGAGCCTCGAATTATATGCTATTTGTGCAATATATGAAGGGGCTTTGCCCCTCAATCGGCTATTGCGCGACGCGATTTAGACCAAACCAACGCAAACAGGACCGCACCGAGTGCCAGCGCCGCCGCCGCGACGAGCAGCGGCAACTGAAAAGACCCGGTTCGCTGGGCCAGCGGCGCCGCAAACAGCGGCCCGATGATCTGCCCTACCCCATAGGAAGCCGTTGCATAGCCGATCAGCCCGGCCGCCGCATTGCCTCGCAGACGACGGGCATCCCGCATGGCGAAAAGCGTGATGGCGGTGAACGGCATGCCCAGTAGCAGGCTGCCGAGCGCAAATCCGGCGATGCTCGGCCACGCCACCGACAGAACTACACCGAGCGCCTGCAGCGCGTAGGCGCCAGCCAGCAGCAGCCGATTGTCCCAATGCGTAGGCGCGCGGGCTCCGATCAACGCCCCAGGAATGATGGCCAGCCCGAACAGCGGCCAGAAGAAATCGGGCCAGGGCGACCCCGGCAGCGCCTGCCGGGCGATCACCGGCAGGAAGGTGGCAGTGATGATGTAGCCAAAACCGGCCAGGCCATAGAGCGCGACCAGCCAGATGGCGTCGCTGCGGTCGGCCGCCGATCCGGCTTCGCGGGCCGCGGCAGCAGGCGCCGGCGCAGCCCCGCCGCCGACCGGTGCCCGCTCGCCGTCGTCGAAAACCCGCCAGATCACCGCGACCAGCACGATTGCCAGAATGCCCAGGCCGATCCACCCCGCCTCGGAACCCCAGCGCCCCAGCACCCCGCCGAGCAGGCCGGTCATGGCGATGCCGATGCCCGGCCCGGTGTAGATCACCCCGGCCAGCGTTGGCGCGTTCGTTTCCGACAGGCGGCGCAACCCCCAGCCCGAGGCAAAGACAAAAACCCAGGCGCTCATCACGCCCGCCGCCGTACGCAGCACGCCCCAGCTGGTAAAGCTGTGCAGCAACCCCATGCCGATCAGCAGGGCCGCCGTGGCCGCCAATCCGCCGCGCACCATGCTCGAAGCCTTGATGCCGATGGCCGCGCAGCTCAGCGCGCCGAGGAAATAACCCAGGTAGTTGAGCGACGCCAGCACCCCGCCCGCCGCGAGCTCCAGTTTTCCCTCGTGCAGCATGATGGGCAGCATGGGCGTGAAGGCGAAGCGCCCCAGGCCCATCGCCACCGCAAGGGTGACCATGCAGGCCAGCGCCGCGCGCCAGGCGCCGCGCCGGTCGCGTCCGATTTCCGACATTTCCTGCAATCTCCGTTTATTCCAGCAGCGCGGCGGCCACCAGCTTTTTTGTGTAGGGGTGATCGGGCGCGTCGAGCACTCGCTCGACCGGCCCGGTTTCGAGAATGACACCGTCCTTCATCACGATGACGTGGTGCGCCATGGCACGGATCACCTCGACGTCGTGCGTGATCAGCAGATAGCTCAGCCCCCGCTCGCGCTGCAGGCGCTGCAGCAGGCCCAGCACCTGCTTCTGGATCGTCACGTCGAGCGCGCTGGTCGGCTCGTCGAGCACCAACAGTTGCGGATCGACGATCAGCGCGCGGGCGATCGCCAGGCGCTGCCGCTGGCCGCCCGAGAACTCGTGCGGATAGCGGTCGAGCAGCGAGGGGAACTGGGCCTCCGTCAGCCCGACGTCGGCCAGTGCGGCGAGCGCGCGGGCGCGGCGCGCTCCGATGTCGAGTTCGGGTGCATGCACGCGCAACCCCTCGCCCACGATCTGCTCCACCGTCATGCGCGGCGACAGCGAAGAGAACGGGTCCTGGAACACTACCTGCATGACGCGGCGCAAGCCGAGATCGGAGGCGCGATCGACCGCCCAGCCCTTGCCCGCGACCTCCAGTGCACCCTGGTGCTTCAAGAGCCCCAGCGCCGCCAGCGCAAGCGTCGACTTGCCTGAACCCGATTCACCCACCACGCCCAGCGTCTCGCCCGGCACGATGCGGAAATCCGCGCCCTGCACCGCCACGAACTCGCCCTTTCGGAACCAGCCGGCGATGCCGGGCCTCGGCACGGGGTAGATCACGCGCAGGGCCTTCGCCTCGATCACGGGCGTTGCGTCGGCACGCGCGGCAACGGCCGCCACATTGCGCTGCGGATGGCTGTCGATCAGCTTGCGCGTATAGGGATGCTGCGGGGCATCGAACACCGGCGCCACGGCGCCATGCTCGACGACGTGGCCGTTCTCCATGACCACCACGCGATCGGCGAAACGACGCACCAGGTTCAGGTCGTGCGTGATGAGCAGCACGGCCATGCCGTACTTGCGCTGCAGATCGGCCAGCAGTTCCAGGATCTGCGCGCGCACCGTGACGTCGAGCGCGGTGGTCGGTTCGTCGGCCAGCAGCAGGCGCGGCTTGCAGGCGAGCGCCATCGCGATCATCGCGCGCTGGCGCTGGCCGCCCGAGAGTTGGTGCGGAAACGCCCTCGCCCGCCGCGCCGGCTCGGGAATACCGGTATCGGCCAGCAACTGGACAGCGGCCGCCTGCGCGGCGCGAGCCGACAGGCCCTCATGCAGTTCGAGCACCTCCGCGATCTGGTCGCCGACGCTGTAGAGCGCATTCAGCGCGGTCATCGGCTCCTGGAAGATCATTGCGATCTCCTTGCCGCGGATGCCGCGCAGTTGGCGCTCCGGAATCGACAGCAGGTCGCGCACGCCTTGCGGCGCTGCGCCACCGAAGAGCCTTGCGACGCCGGTGACATCGGCGTTCTGCACCAGCCGCAGCAGCGACAGCGCCGTGACCGTCTTGCCCGAGCCCGACTCGCCGACCAGCGCGAGCTTTTCGCCGGCGGCCATCTGGAAGTCGATGCCGTGCACGACCTCCTTGCCGCCGAACGCGACACGCAGGCCTTTCACGTCCAGCAGGGCCTGCTTGAGTTGCGGATCGTTCATCATTTGTCGGCCTTGCGCGGATCGAGTGCGTCGCGCAGCGCGTCGCCCATGAATGTCAGCAGCATCAGGGTGACGACGAGCACGCCGAAAGTCGATATCGAGATCCACCAGGCATCGATGTTGGCCTTGCCCTGGCTGAGCAGTTCGCCGAGCGACGGCGTGCCCGGCGGCACGCCCAAGCCCAGGAAGTCGAGCGAGGTCAGCGCCAGGATGGCCGCGCTCATGCGAAACGGCAGGAAAGTGACGACCGGCACCATGCTGTTGGGCAGGATGTGGCGCCACATGATCTGCAGGTTGCCGACGCCCAGAGCGCGCGCGGCGCGCACGTAGTCCATCTGGCGGTTGCGCAGGAACTCCGCGCGCACGTAGTCGGCCAGGCCCATCCAGCCGAACAGGCTCAGCAGGATGAGCAGCAGTGCCACGCTGGGAGCGAAGATCGCGCTGAAGATGATCAGCAGGTACAACTCCGGCATGGAGCCCCAGATTTCGATGAAACGCTGGAACGCGAGATCGGTCTTGCCGGCGAAATAACCCTGCACGGCACCGGCGACCACGCCCAGCACCGTGCCGATGGCGGTGAGCGCCAGGCCGAACAGCACGCTCACGCGGAAACCATAGATGAGCTGCGCCAGCAAGTCGCGACCTCGGTCATCGGTGCCGAAGAAGTTCTCGGCCGACGGCACCGCCGGGTTTGGCTGCGACGCAAAGTAGTTCAATGTGTGTGGACCGTAGCGGTTTGGCGCGTAGATCGCCCAGTTGGAGCCATCGGTGATGCGCTTGCGGATGAAGGGATCGAGGTAGTCGGCAGGCGTCTCGAAGTCGCCACCGAAGGTTTTCTCGGAATAGTCGCGCAGCACGGGGAAATAGGTCTGGCCCTCGTAGCGAACAACCAGCGGCTTGTCGGTCGACAGGACTTCGGCGAACAGACTCAGCACGACAAGGATCGAGAAAACGACCAGGCTCCAGAACCCCAGCGGATTGCGGCGAAAGCGGCGCCAGGCACGACGACCCGGGCTCACGGAAACAACAGTGGCGCTAATCAAACTTGACCCTCGGATCGACCCAGACGTAGCAGAGATCTGAAATCAGCTTGGTGACCAGACCGATCAGCGTGAACAGATAGAGCGTGCCCAGCACGACCGGATAGTCGCGCCGGATCACGCTCTCGTAGCTCAGCAGGCCCAGCCCGTCGAGCGTGAATAGCGTCTCGATCAACAGCGAGCCCGTAAAGAATGCGCCGATGAAGGCCGACGGAAAGCCCGTGATGATCGGGATCAGCGCATTCCGGAACACGTGCTTCCAGAGCACCTGACGCTCCGACAGGCCCTTGGCGCGCGCCGTCAGCACGTATTGCTTGCGAATCTCTTCGAGGAAGGAATTCTTCGTCAACATTGCAGTGACCGCAAAGCTGCCGAGCACCATCGAGGTCACGGGCAACGCGATGTGCCAGAGATAGTCGACGATGCGTGCGCCCCAGTTCATGCTCTCCCAGTTGGGTGAGGTGAGCCCGCGCAGGGGAAACCATTGCAGTTGCCCGCCGAAGATCACGAGCAGCGCCACGCCCAGCACGAAACCCGGGATGGCATAACCGATCAGCACGATCAACGTGGTGACGAAGTCGAAACGCGATCCGGCGCGCACCGCCTTGGCCACACCCAGTGGCACCGCGATCAGGTAGCTGATGAAGAAGGTCCAGAGCCCGAGGCTGATCGACACCGGCATCTTCTCCTTCACGAGCTGCCACACGTCCTTGCGCTGATAGAAGCTGGTGCCCAGATCGAAGCGCGCGAACGACTTCAGCATGGTCCACAGGCGCTCGTGCGCGGGCTTGTCGAAGCCGTAGAGCTTCTTGATCTCCTCGATGCGCTGCGCGTCGAGGCCCTGCCGGCCGCGGTATCCAGCACCGCTCGAAGCAGCACGCTCGCCGCCCGAGTCGCGCCCCTGCAATTGCGCCACCATCTGCTCGACCGGACCACCCGGCACGAACTGGATCACGCCGAAGGTGATGATGAGCACGCCCAGCAGCGTCGGGATCATCAGCAGCAGGCGCTTGAGGATGTAGCTGAACATTCGGCTTTTTGATTCCGTGTGGTGGGGCTACTTGTTGGCGGGCGACGCCCACCACGTGGAAAGCGCCCAGTCGCCGACATCGTAGTACGGCGGAATGGTCGGCGGCAGCCCGAACGGCGCCGGTCGGTAGCCGACCAGGAAAGCGCTGCCGTAATACTGGGGAATGGAGTAATAGCCATGGGACAGCACACGATCGAGCACGCGCATCGCCGTGGCCAGCTCGGGTCGCGTGGTAGCGGCGAGCACCTTGCCGATCACTGCATCGACGGCAGGATCCGCAATGCCCCAGACATTGGCCGAACCCGGTGTTTCGGCAGATTTCGCCCCGAACAGCTCGAGCAGTTCACCTCCCGGCGCTGTATTGCCGGGCAAGCGCGACGACGTCATCTCGAAGTCGAAGGTTTGCATACGCTGCTGCGCCAATGAAAAGTCGACCGTGCGAAACGTCATCTCGATGCCGAGCTTGCGCAGCGTGGCCTGCAGGGGCGTCACGACGCGGATCAGGCCCGGCTGGTCGTTCAGGAACTCGATGGTGAAGGCCTCGCCCTTCGCGTTGCGCAACGCGCCATCGCGATAGGTCCATCCGGCTTGCTCCAGCAGCGCACGAGCCCGGCGCAGGTTCTCGCGCAGGCTGCCCGGCGGCGCGGTGCTCGGCGGGATCGGGGCCGCCCCAAACACTTCGGGCCTGAGCTTGCCGCGCAGCGGCTCCATGAGCGCCAGCTCATCCGGCTTGGGCAGTCCTTCGGCGTGGAACTCACTGTTGGGGAAGTAGCCCTGCACGCGGGTGTAGATGCCATAGAACAGCTGTTTGTTGAGCCATTCGAAGTCGAACGCGAGGCCGATGGCCTGACGCACGCGCGGGTCCTTGAACTTGTCCTTGCGGATATTGAAGACGTAGCCCTGAAAGTCGCCTGGATTGTGGTTCTCGAAGGCACGCTTGACGATCTCACCGCTGTCGAACTGCTTGCCCTTGTATTGGCGCGCCCAGTTGCGCGAAGTGAATTCGCGCATGAAATCGAACTCGCCCGCCTTCAGGCCCTCGAAGCGCGCGGTCTCGTCGAGGTAGACCTTGTAGGTCACGCGATCGAAGTTGTAGAGGCCCTTGCGCACGGGCAGGTCGGCGCCCCAGTAGTCGGCGCGGCGCACATAGGTGATATCGCGCCCCATGCGATCGCTGGCAGGTTTGTAGGGGCCCGAGCCGATGGGGACCTCGGTGATGATCTGGTCGAAAGGCTTGCCGCCACCCCAGTTGCGGCTGAACACCGCCATGCCGCCGACGACCAACGGCAACTCGCGGTTGGGGCTCGCGAAATCGAAGCGCACCGTGCGATCGCCGATGGCCGTGGCCTTTTTGACCTCTGCGTAGATGGTGCGGTATTGCGGCGAGGCGAGCGGGCCATTCAGTGTGTTGAACGAATACACCACGTCGGCCGCAAGCACCGAGGAGCCGTCGTTGAAGCGTGCCTTGGGATTGATGCGAAACGTGGCCGAGAGCCGGTCCGGTGCCACCTCGACGTCCTCGGCCAGAAGTCCGTAGGCGGTCGTCGGTTCTTCGGAATTGCCCGTCAGCAGACTTTCGATCATCAAGGACCCGACGCCCGAGGGCGAGGTCCCACGCAGCGTAAAGGGATTGAACTTATCGAAGTTGGTGGGCCGGGTGGGCGGCACCAGCCGCATTTCGCCGCCCTTGGGGGCGTCGGGGTTCACATAGTCGAAGTGAGTGAAACCCGGGGGATATTTGATGTCGCCAAATTGGGCGTACGCATGCGCGGCCCACGAGGGAGCCGCCGAGAGAGCCAACACAACCGGAAGCAGCCAACCTCGCATGCGAGAATTCTGCCCAAGATTTTCACGAGGCAACTTCATGGGCTTTCTTTCCGGCAAAAAACTGTTGATCACCGGCGTGTTGAGCAATCGCTCCATTGCATATGGCATTGCCAAGGCCTGCCATGAGCAGGGCGCGGAGCTCGCCTTCAGCTATGTCGGCGAGCGATTCAAGGACCGTATCACCGAATATGCCGCAGACTTCGGCTCGAAGCTGATTTTCGATTGCGACGTGGGCGACGACGCGCAGATCGACAAGCTCTTCGCCGACCTCGCACAGACCTGGCCGAAGTTCGACGGCTTCGTGCACAGCATCGGCTTCGCGCCGCGCGAGTCCATCGCGGGCGACTTCCTCGACGGGCTCTCGCGCGAAGGCTTCAAGATCGCGCACGACATCAGTGCGTACAGCTTTCCGGCCATGGCCAAGTCGGCCCTGCCCTACCTCAACGACAAGTCGGCCCTGCTCACGCTGACCTACCTGGGCGCCGAACGCGCGCTGCCCAACTACAACACCATGGGCCTGGCCAAGGCCTCGCTCGAAGCCTCGGTGCGCTACACCGCCGCCTCGCTCGGCCCGAAGGGCATGCGCGTGAACGGCATCAGTGCGGGCCCGATCAAGACGCTGGCAGCCAGCGGCATCAAGGGCTTCGGCAAGATGCTGGCGGCCGTGGCCGACGCCTCGCCCATCCGCCGCAACGTGACCATCGAGGAAGTCGGCAACGTGGCCGCCTTCCTGCTGAGCGACCTGGCCAGCGGCGTGACCGCCGAGATCACCTACGTGGACGGCGGCT
>Ga0207655_1002354_pt1 | contig 15441 bp, 13 predicted proteins | sample KBSM44metaG_FD_184398 | JGI IMG/M metagenome (GOLD analysis project Ga0207655, IMG submission 184398) | Miscanthus rhizosphere microbial communities from Kellogg Biological Station, Michigan, USA - KBS M4-4 metaG (SPAdes) (version 2) | ecosystem: Host-associated > Plants > Roots > Rhizosphere >...
CCACCTGGACCTCGTCGTTCACTTCGAAAGTGTGCCGATAGGGTTTGAGTTTCATCGCCTCGATGATGGCTTTTTCCAGGCGCTCGGGATGGCCGGGATGGCTGCGCAATACGGCCTTGAGGTCGACGGAGTGCTCATTGCCCAGGCACAGCAGCAGACGACCTTCCACCGTCAACCGAACCCGATTGCAGGTGCCGCAAAAGTTGTGGCTGTGGGGGGAAATGAACCCCAGACGAATGTGCGGTGCCTCGGCCAGGCGCCAGTAGCGCGAAGGGCCTTGGGTCGACTCGGCGGACTCGATCAGAGTGTAGCGCTCGGCGATCCGTTCACGTACCTGGTGGCTGGCGTAAAACGACTCCGCGCGGCTGTGTTCACTGATGGTGCCCAGGGGCATTTCTTCGATGAAAGAAATGTCGAGATTTCGCTCGATGGCAAAACTCACGAGGTCGTTGATCTCGTGGTCGTTACGGCCCTTCATCACCACGCAGTTGAGTTTGGTGTGACGAAATCCCGCGGCGTTGGCTGCGTCGATGCCTTTGATGACCTGCGCCAGATCACCGGTGCGCGTCAGTTCACGAAAGCGTTGCGGGTCCAGGCTGTCGAGGCTGATGTTGAGCCGTTTGACCCCGGCCTCGAACAACGGCGCCGCGAGCTTGCCCAGTTGCGAACCATTGGTGGTCATGCACAGTTCGCGCAGGCCGGGCAGGGCGGCAATCTTTTCGCACAGCTGCACCACCCCCGGACGGATCAGCGGTTCGCCACCCGTGAGGCGGATCTTGCGAGTGCCCAACGCCACGAAGCTTTCGGCCAGTTGGTAGATCTCTTCCAGGGTCAGCACCCGTTGGCGGGGCAGAAACTGCATGTCTTCGGCCATGCAATACACGCAACGGAAGTCGCAGCGGTCGGTGACAGACATCCGCAGATAGTCCACACGCCTGGAGAACCCATCGATCAAGACCCGCTCTGACATGACATCCTCGCCGTGAGTTGAATATTGCGCTATTAACGGACTTGTTGAACGCAGACTAAGAGCAATACTAGAGGGCGTCCAATCACTATTAATGACCGGCTGATCGACAGGGTCGATGAAGAATTTATTCAGGCGATGAAAGTTATTTTTTTAATTATTAACTGGCTGATTTATAACGATAAAAACACGTTATGGATGTCCTCGATAATGTGCTCGTAAATAGCGATTAGACAATATTTAAACCCCGTTCATATTCTTTCTCCGTATCGAACAAAGACCTGAATCAGGGAAGCGAGCGGTCGGATGCGCCTGTTCACACGACCTCTGGCCTGGCTATTGTTGCCGGGATGAGTACCCACTGACGATCGCTGCAAAAAGAAACCCGGAGCCCCATGACAGGGCTCCGGGTTTTTTTGTATGGGTCGTTCCGAACTCACTGCGCCCCGAACATCGCCGTCCAGTAAATCCCCGGATCACTCTTCGGATCAACCGCATAGGCCGCGCCCAACTCCCGGTACTGTGGGTTCATCAGGTTCGCGCAGTGACCGGCGCTGGACACCCAGCCATCGACCACCTTGCGCACGGTGTCTTGGCCGGCAGCGATGTTCTCGCCGACCTGCCCGCCGCTGTAGCCTGCCAGCTCAGCCCGGTCACCCGGCATGCGGCCATCGCGGTCCTTGTGATCGAAGTAATTGTTGTTGGCCATCGACCGGGCGTGCTCCTCGGCCGCCGTTGCCAGTGCGGCGTTCCAGGTCAGTGGCGTGGCGGCGGCAAAGGATTGCGTGCCGCACTGGCGCGCCTGGCTGCGTACGATATTGAGCTCGGCCAGCAGTTTTTGGCCTTCCGCCTGCCAGTCGCCCAGGCGAGCGCTCAACAGTGGACGCGCCAGCACGATGCGCCACTCGCGGTCCTGGTGGCTGACGCCGACATCGACGAATTGCGGGTCCAGCACGATCTGGCAAAAACTCTCCTGAATCGCTTTCATCGCCGACGGCGCATCGCGCGGCCCGGACAGGCTGATCGCCTGTACATTCTTCATCGGATAACCCGCGCTGGCCATTGCCTGCTGCAGATTGCCGACACTGTTGGCGTTCATCGCCAGCCGTGGGTCGCCGGCCAGCGGTGGCAGTTCCTGCGATACCTGACCCGCACAACGCTGCACCTGGCTGCGGTACAGGTTGATCGAATCAATCAGTTGTTTCTCGTCGGCCGCCAACGCATTCATGGCGAACAACATCCCCAGTGACACCGTGGCAAGACGCATAGCAGATGATTTGAAGCGCATGGAAATCCCCTTGAGCTGACTGCGCCCATCATGCGCGATTTCACCCCCGCGAGCGCAATGACTTTTCATGCCCGAAGACAGTTTTTTTGTCCGTCTGCTGGAATGAATTTTGGCAACTACAATCAAGCAAAGTCGCCAGTGCGGCGTGCTTCCGGTTCCGTCAGAAAGGTCGATCATGCGAGTTATCTGGATAGCCACCTGCTTGGCAATAACCCTTCTCGCCGGCCACGCCATGGCGTCTGAGCAAGAGCAAAAAAAGGAAGTGGCCGAGGACAAGGCCGAGGTCCTTGAGCAAAAAGCCGCGGAGAAGGGCGCCGATGTACCGGTGCCCAAGTCCGAAACCATCACGACATCCGAGGCTCAGGCAGTCGATCCGGCGGGGCAGTCGCCCATGGACGATGCAATCACCTGTCTGGCCCGCTCTATCTATTGGGAATCCAAAGGCAAATCACCCGCAGACATGGAAGCCGTCGCCAGTGTCGTCATGAACCGCCTGGGCCATGAGGGCTTTCCAGACACGGTATGCGCCGTGGTCAAGCAGGGTTCTGAAACCAAAAATTGTCAGTTTTCGTGGTGGTGTGATGGACGCTCGGATCAGGTCCAGGAAGAAACCCAATACGCGATTGCCAAGGAAATCGCACGCAAGGCGCTCAACAAGCAACTGAACGACCGAACCCACGGTGCGATGTATTTCCACAACCGGAAGGTGAAACCCGCTTGGGCCAGGAAATACATCAAGACCACAGAGACTTCGATGTTTCTTTTTTATAAGCCGCATGAAGGGGCGGCGAAGTAGGGGCGTTCGTATGAGCGAGGTCCACCAGAAATGCAGCCAGATCTGGTGCAGTGACGATGCTAGGTTTCAACAGCGAGGTGCGCAAGTCACTGCAAAAGGCATTTACCGCATTGGCCGACCACTACGGTGTGCCCACTGAGCGACAACACTTCGTTGAAGGACCGCCCGGCAAAGCGCTGGCCGACTTTGCCGCGCATCACCGGGCCGATGTGATTGTCATGGGAAATGCGCATCGCAAGGGACTGGGCAAATGGGTGGGCAGTACGACGGAGCATGTTCTGAATCGAGTGCCCTGTAACATTTTCGCCGTTACGGGGGCTGCGGATCAGTGAATGTATTGGCTGTTAAAAGACTCGTATCGCCATCGGTCGCGCTAACGCGTTATCCAGATGGTGCGCAAGCTTCGGTTCATTCCGGCGTTGTGGCCAGCAGGAGGGATCGGCGTGGTAGACGATTCCTCCTCCCGGAATCCATGACGATGATCAGGCTTGCGCCGCGCTCATCGCGCCAGTGGCCATGGATTTTTTGCGCACCGCTTGATAGAGCAGGCTGGACACCATGAAGCCCACAACGGCCAGTAGGCTCATCAGGGTGAAGACATAGTTGTAACCCTGTTGACCGGGGAAGTGGTCGAGGATCGCGCCGTAGATGACGTAGGCAAACATGCCGGGTGCATAGCCGATCAGGCAACCGATGCCAAAGGCCGAGCCGGTGATGTGCTGGGGAATGCCGACTTCACCCATGGGGGCCCAGAACACGCCGCGCATGGAGAATACGATCAGGGCGAAGGACAGCGTGGCGGCCATGCCCGCATAGATGAAGCCCGGGCTTTTCGGAATCAGCATGATCACGCCCATCAGCGGTAACAGCGCCAGGAATGCCCACTTCAGGTAGCGGCTGGTGCTCTTGAACTGCTTGTCGGCAATGAAACCGCCAGCAGGCCCGCCGAGGATCTTCAGGAAGTACTGGTTGATGATGCCGTAGGCGCCCACCAACGCCACAGGCAACCCGTACATTTCCTTGAGGTAGGGAATGAAGTAGGTCAGGCCGCAGTAGACGATGTAGACCATGAACACGTTGAGGCTGACCAGCCAGATGCCCGGTACCTTGATCGCTTCCATCAGGTTCACCAGGCCATTCTTCGGCTTGGCCACCGACTGCGCGTTGCCGCCCTTGAGCAGGAACCAGGTCAGGGTGCCGGCCAGAATGTCGATGACCGAGTAGAACAGGATCGCCGACTTCAGGCCGGTTTCGCCCGAACCCATGGCGACGAACACACCCAGAGCAGAAAAGGCCACCAGTGTATCAACCACGCCACGCCCGCCTTCGAGCAGGCCGAACAACCGGCCTTGCTCCTGATCGTCACCCAGGTTGCGGATGGCTTTGAGCAGCGATGGCCAGAACAGGCAGTCGGCACAGACGGCCAACAGACTGAACACGATCAGCAAATTGCTGAAGGGCGGAAAAGTCGCCAGATACAGTCCCAGGCTACCGGTCCCGATCAGACCGAGGGGGATCAGTTTGCGCGTGTCGTAGCGATCGGCGAGCAGGCCGCCAATCACAAACAGTGCGGTCGCGATGATCGCGTTGGCACTCAGCAGCATACCGATTTCAGTGTGGCTCAAGCCCATGAATTCCTGCATGGGTATATAGAAGGCATCCTTGAGGTTCGCCAGCTTGTAGATGGTGCCGCCACCGAGGATGAGGATCAGGAATCTGAGCCATTTGGCCTTGTTTTGAATTGTCATTATTGTTCTCCGGGCGTAATCGGGTCGTCAGGATCAGGCGTTGGAAGGGCTGGCCAGGGTCAGTTCTGCCAAGGTGCGCAATTCGGCCAGCAGGCTACGGACATAGGCGACCTGGTTGTTCGCCCAGCGGTGTTCATCGGCCAGCATTCGCTCAAGCGAGTAGCCGTTCGGGAGCGGCGTTTCGCTCATCTCCCGGTAAGCGATGAAGGGATCGGCCGCTTCAAGGCTCTGGCGGAAGGCCGGGGCCACGTAGTGGTTTTCCTGCTCGAGAATGAAGGCGATCACCTGTGGGGTTGTTTCGCCCAGCATCAACAGTTCGAACAGCATGCGGGGGCTGGGAAGATCGTCCTCGTCGCTGCCCTGCAATACGCCGTAATGGCCGAAGCCGTTTTGTTCGGGGACGATGCGCACACCCTTGAGGTGAGTCTGGCGGATGTGCGGCGCCAGGTTGCGCAGGGCCTGCAGGGGCTGTTCGCAGGCATTGATCATGTTGCCGAAGTCGAACAGGGCATGCAGGCGAGGGTGGTTGAGGCGGTTGAGCAGTTGCGCGATTTCGCCGCTCTTGAGCTCTTCATGCTGCTCGAAGTCAAAGTACAGATCGTGTGCGTCGGCCTGTTGCGCGAGGTAGTGCAGGTCGGTCTCGATCACGTCCATGACCCGCGACAGCGTGCCCTCGTAACGTGAGTAGACACGGATGTTGCGCACCCCCAGGGCCTTGGCGATGGCAATCACCTGGTCGACATCCTTTTTCAGCGTGCTGCTGATTTCCAGGTGCACATCCAGCCCCAGCGCTTTGGCCTTGGCGGCAAACGCCTGGAGCTGCGCGGGTGACATTTGGCTCAGGCTGTTTTCCTCGCCGTCGAGCAAGTGCAGGCTCAGGCCTTGCAGCTCGTGGCGGTAGGCGAAGTCCAGCATGTCGGCAGGGGTGACACGACCGTGGGTCAGGTTGGTCAGTAGCGGGTAGGCGTGGGCAAACAGGCGCAATTGCCCGAGACGCTCAAGCAACCGCCGGGCCAGTGCATCCGTCAGCACGGGAACTGGCCCGTGTTCGACCACCTTATGGCTCAGCAAGGCGTTGAATCGTTCCTGGATCTTATTGTTCATTAGAGTCGTTCCTGGTTCAGACACCGGGTCTACCGGCGCGCCCTTTATCGCGCCAGTCAGGAACTCTCGATAGATCCATTATCAGTTAATTGATAGGACCACTTGCCTCGCATCAAGTGGTCGGCGGCAGATAACCCAATGTGCGCAAGGCCCGGGCCAGCGCCTCGACACGCTCCCGGGCCTGGTTTTCAGGCGTGCCGGCAAAGCCGATCAACAGGGCCGGCGGCAGGGCATGCTGGATGCGGTAGTCGCTCAAGGCGTAAGTGTGGATGTTGTGCTGGGCCAGTTGTTGGGCGATGTCAGTGTCACTGAGTTCGGGGGGCAGCCAAGCGATCAGGTGCATGCCGGCATCCGTCGGAGTGATCCTGAAGAAGCTGCCAATTTGCTGTTCAAGTTGTTCGATCAATGCCTGCTGGCGTGCCTTGTACAGCGCACGCATGCGGCGGATGTGCCCCAGGAAGTGGCCTTCGCCCATGAAGTCCGCCGTTGTCGCCTGAAGCAGTGTGGGCGGACTGCGATCCATGACCGCGCGCAAGGTGCAAAAGGGTTCGACCAGGGCCTGCGGCAGAATCACGTAACCCAGTCTGAGTGACGGGAAGAGCACTTTGCTGAACGTTCCGACGTAGATCACCCGGGCCATCTGGTCCATGGCATACAGCGCCGGGAGGAGGCGGCCACTGTAGCGAAACTCACTGTCGCAATCGTCCTCGATGATCCAGCTCTGATGCTGCGCAGCCCAGTCGATGAGTGCCTGGCGCCGTGCATAACTCAGGGTGACACCCAAAGGATGCTGGCGCGAAGGCGTACAAAACACCAGGCGGGCATCAGGACACTCGGTCAGGCCTTGCTGGACATCGATCCCCTGTTCATCGATACGCAACGCAACCACCTGAGCGCCCTGGGCCTGCAATGCAATGCGCGCGGCGATGTGCCCCGGGTCCTCCATCCAGACGCTGTCCTGCGGATTGAGCAGCAGCATACCCAGCAGGTTGAACGCTTGCTGCGCGCCGGAAACGATCACCACTTGCCCGGCATTGCAGTCGATGCCACGCGCATCGAAGACGTATTCGGCAATCGCTGTGCGCAACGCCTGCAAGCCTTGCAACTCGCCATAACCCAGAATCGCCTTGGTCGGCTTGAGCAGGTGACGGTTCATCAGGCGCCGCCAAATCGCCTGCGGGAATGCGTCATAGGTGCTGTGGCTGGGCAGGAAGGAGGTCGGGGTCGCGGGGTCCCAGTCGGCATAGGACACCCCGCGAAAATGATCGCTGCGCAGCGACAGCATCGACTGGCTCAGGTCAGACAGGCGCGGTGGCTGGCGCTGTTGCTCGTCCTTGATACCCCGGCTTTCCCACTCAGTGCCGACATACGTACCGGCGCCAGTGCGCGAGGCCAGGAAACCTTCGGCAATCAGCTGATCGAACGCATTGAGAATGGTAATCCGCGACAACCCCAACTCGTTGCTCAAGGTCCGGGTCGACGGCAGGCGCACGCCCCCCTGGATTCTGCCGTTGAGTATCTGTTTGCGAATCTGCAGATACAGTTGGCGGTACAGGGGAATGGCACTGGTACGGTCCAGCTCGATGGCCGACAGCAGCAAACCTGCGGGGGATTTCATGACATGCTCGACTGGATGAAATGGGATTTGACCTGCAAACCGTCAGGCGACGGCGAGGTAAGGGTAACGAGCGATACCCGATAAGTCATCTGTCTGGCGTTGATGTTCGGCGCAATCCGGTCGCTGGATCTCACTGAACAGGCCGATGATCACGGCACTGTCCAGTTCGATGAGAAAGCCAGTGTTGTAATGCCTGGCCTGTAGAGGCGGGTACTCCAAAAGGCCGCTCCAGGCCGACGCTTTTACAGGGATTGGAGGCTGGTTTTGATGGTCGTGACCACACGGTTACGGCCTTCGTGTTTAGCGTGATACAGGCGTTGATCGGCTGTGCGCAGAATGGCCTCGATGGTGTCACCGTCGCGGCCGGATTGCGATACGCCGATGCTCACGGTGACCACGGTTAACCGCTGCAGGCCATGAAAAGAATTATTGGCGACGGTGCTTCGCAAACGCTCTGCGATTACGTGCGCGCCCTCAAGTGAAGTCTGAGGCAGCAGAATCATGAATTCTTCCCCGCCCACTCGGGCTACGCCGTCATACGGGCGGATCGAATCGAGGCATTTCTCCACGAAGTCCTTCAGGATGTCGTCGCCCACCTGATGCCCGAAGCGATCATTGATGGACTTGAAATTATCCAGATCGAGTGCCAATACCGAGAACGGCTCACCGCCGCGTTTGGTCCGGCCCATTTCGACTTCGACGCGTTCCATGAACCGACGCCGATTATCAGCGCCAGTCAGTGGATCGGTCGACGCAAGGTGACCGAGTTCTTGATTGGTGCGCTGGAGTTCCAGCAGGGCGCTCTCGGTATACGCCATCGCTTCGGCAAGACGCACCATCAGCTCTTCCTGGCTGTAGATCTTCGAGAACGAGCGCGTGGTGAGGAACGCTTGCACGACTCCATAGCTCAGCATGAAGAAACCACCGGCGAAGATCGCATGAGCGAGCCACCACATGTGGTTCCACGGACGCGCAAGGATGAAGGCAAGCGATGACAGCGCGAACGCGGTGACCGAGACGACAAAAATCATCATCAGCGGCGACCGGATACGGCGCAGCAGGAGTATTACCACGGTCAATGTGGAAAGAATGAGGGCGCCACCTTCCATCGAAAGGCGTACCGCGAGATTGCCGGCGATCGGTGAATTCGCGACATACGCCACTGCCACGTCAACCAGCAGGAACAGTCCTATCCAGGTCAACCACGGGCGGGCCTTCATTCGTTGGTCCGCGGCATCGGGTGGGCGGTGGTACGACAGCATTCCGACTAACAGCAAACTCGACATGACCAGTCGAGAGGCCGGTCCATACAGCAGGAAGAGCCAGATATTGTGGTGCGCTTGCCCGGTGAACGCACCATGCAACGCGTAGATGACTACAAAACCGAGAAAACCCAGCGTCATCCATCGCAGCAGCGGATCTCCCGATGACTGATAGCAGCGCCACGTGACGTAAGTAACAAACAGGCCCGCCAAGGTGGCCGCCGTGATCGCAATGATATGGAACAGGTGGTTTTCGAAAATAAGGGTGGGGTCTTGGAAGACGTACAAGTAGCCAATCAGATAGGCCGGAACAAACGCAAATCCTGCGAGCAGCAAATAAGCGTAAACCTTGACCATGAGGCGCACGGCTTCAGGTGGCTCGCCGCTGGCGATGAGATTGCTCATGGTTCCCTCCAAGTTGAAATCTATTTAGCCAACACCGGTCCGGTGTCGGCTCCAAAGCCATCTGCATGCCAACGGTCCCTCGCATCATTACGCAGATAGGGGATGGACCGACCTATGGCATTTCAATATTAGACTTCTTCCCGATTTCTGCTGCACAAGCAGCTAAAAATGTTCACGCAAACGCCAGGGCGCGCTAATTGATCTGCACAATGACCGGACCTTCCGTGACGACTGGCGGATCTGCATGGATGTGCGAGGCGTTCTTCTGAATCCAGTCGCGAGCGACTTTCATGCTCTCATCGGTGCCGGCCTTGTCCGTGCAAACAGTCACCGACATACCGCCATCAGCGAGAGGCAGCAGTGTGTAGCTTGCCAGGCCTGTCACTTTCCGGAGGGCCGCTTCGACGTCGGCCTTTTTCTGCTCTAAAACATCGAAAAGCTGCTTTGCACCAGGACCTGAGTAGGATCTTATGACCGCATACATAGTCCGTCTCCTGTGTGATTTACCGTCTTGATAACCATCCGGATCCGCTGATGGCCGCTGATGTGTTCAGCTTAGTCAAACGCCGGTGACAAGCGAAAAGCAACGACCACCGGCAGCCGCCATTCCTGATGTGGACGTAGACCCAGCAGGGCGACTGAACCCATCAGAAACCGGGGCGGATCCCGATCACTTAAATCCGACCCCTTCCTGCAATGTCGCTTTCACGTCACTACGCATTCGTGGTTAACCCTTGGGGGGAATAACGTGTCGCTCAACCGCGCTCCATACTCTGGCCAACCCCGGCGGGTTGGACCCTTACTTAACGGTGCAAGGAACAGAGATGAAGATTGAATTGGTGCAACTGGCTGGCCGTGACGGCGATGTGGTTCACAACCTCGGGCGTACCATGGAGGCCATCGCTACCTGCGCGGCTGACACGGATTTGTTGATCTTCCCGGAAACCCACCTGACGGGATTTGTCGATGCCGAGCAATTGGCGAGTGTTGCCGAACCCTTGGATGGCCCCACCTTGCAGGCCGTCGAGCAGCTGGTGCGCAAGCGTAATGTCTCAGTCGTCGTCGGCATTGCGGAGAATGATGGCGGCATCTTTTACAACACCTCGGTGCTGGTAACGCCCGAAGGTATCGCCTTGCGCTACCGCAAGACCCACTTGTGGCCATCGGAGCGGGGTCTTTTCCAGCCGGGTGATCGCTATGTCACGGCACTGTGGAAGGGCGTGCGTGTAGGCATCCTGATTTGCTACGACATTGAACTCCCGGAAAGCGCCCGCGCCCTCGGGCAGCTCGGCGCCGAGCTGATACTGGTCACTAACGGCAACATGGATCCCTACGGCCCGGTCCATCGCACGGCAATCATGGCACGCGCCCAGGAAAATCAGGCGTTTGCGGTCATGGTGAATCGGGTGGGAGAAGGGGATGACGGCCTGGTGTTCGCGGGGGGTAGCGCAGTGGTCAATCCGTTCGGGCAAATAGTGTTTGAGGCGGGTCGCGAGGAGTGTCGGCAGGTGGTCACGCTTGACCTTGACCAGCTCAAGGCGTCCCGGCGGGATTACGACTACCTCAACGACCGTCGCCTGCACCTGACAGGTGAACAACTTGAGCATACCGACGGTCGTCGCGAGCTGCTGATTCCTTGAGTCGTTTGAATTCTTCTCCCCAGTCATACGTCGTTGATCTTGCCGATGTCGGCCCTGCCCGGACGGGCAGGCGATCTACTACACCATCGCCGCCATCTTCATCGCGCAGGCCACGAACACACCGCTGACCCTGACGGATCAGTTGATCGTCCTGGCCGTGCTGATGTTTACCTCCAAGGGATCTGCCGGTGTCACCGGCTCGGGATTCATCATTCTGGCGGCGACGTTATCGTCCCTCGGCACCATTCCGGTGGCGGGCATGGTGCTGCTGTTGGGCGTCGACCGGTTCATGTCGGAAGCGCGTGCGATCACCAACACCATCGGCAATGGCGTGGGAACAATGGCCATTGCCAAATGGGTCGGGGCGCTGGACACCGTGAAAATGCACAAGGCGCTGAATGGTGAGGTCGAAGGGGAGAAACCCGTGACGGCTCAGACAGAGGTTATCGCTGCTCATTCAGCGCCTGGTTAACGGAGCGTGCTCAAAGTTTGTAGCCGATCTGCCGCAACAGGTTCTTGCGCCACAGGATGTCTTCCTCGCCTTCAATGTCACAGGCACAGAAGCCATCCACCACGCCCAGAATCGCTCGCCCTTGATCTGTCTCGGCAAGAATCACTTCAGTCGGATTGGCCGTTGCACAAAAAATGCGGCACACCTCCGGGACCATTTTGACGGCGTTCAACACGTTTACGGGATAGAAACCATCGTCGAGGAAAATGATGAAGCTATGGCCTGCGCCGATGGCTTGGGCATTGCTGCGGGCCAGTTCGATCATGGCGGTATCGGTGCCGGACCAGCGCACCTGGCATTTACCGGAGGCTTCGCAAAACGCCACGCCAAAGCGGATACCTGGCACGGCATTGACCAACGCTTCGTGGATGTCCTCGACGGACTTGATGAAGTGGGTCTGACCGAAAATGAAGTTCGTTGCTTCCGGCTTGTCGATTTTCAACGTGATGAGTTGCATCTCGAACGCCTCCTTTCACGATGTCGTTACTCTTCAGCCTAGCGTGAGAACGAGCCGGGCGTTGAGCATCGATGCGTTTGATACTTGAACATACAAAGCACCCCGCTGCTGACACATTGCAGATACATCAGTGCGCTTTCATGGGCCAATCCCACACGCATAGAGAGATTTGCCATGTACCGCAAGCTGCAGCATGTCGCGAAGTTCCTCAGCCAGAGCACGCGTTTAATGGTTGGCGTCCCCGATTACGATAACTACGTGGCGCAAATGGCGCTCAATCATCCCGGTGAGCCGGTCATGAGCTATTCGGCGTTTTTTCGTGAGCGTCAGGAAGCCCGTTTCGGCCGTGGGAAATGCAATACGCGTTGCTGCTAGAACTTCGCATAGTTCAACGCATCGACAATGGCCGAGCCACCAATACCGGTCAGCGACAGCAGCAACGCCCTGATCAGCGGGTCTTCTGAGTAGCGAGAGAACGAGCCGGTATTGAAGGTCGCGACCCGCTCGCGGATCATCTTGAACTTGGCGTAGCAAGGCGTCGTTTCGGGTGTTTGCAGCAGATAGGCGTCGAGTCGTTGCAAGGCAATGGTGCGGGCCTTTTCCGCTGCGCGTCGCAGCGACAGCGCGGAGATGAGCAGCACCAACGCTGTCAGCAGGTAGGAAATGATCAGGCTGGGCGGTGTCGGCCAGTTATCGAACAGACTGCTGCGCGACGCCAACAGGATCAACAAGACCACGGTCGGCGCATAGATCAGACGGTTAACAGCCGAGGTGCGCTTGGCGATCAGCTGCAAATCCACCCACTCGTCGATGCACGGGTGCCGGAGCATGCCAAAGGTTTTCTTGTGCTCCATCTGCAAGGTGCCAGGCCAGATCGCATGATGTTCGCTGAGATGGCGGATGAACCGCGTCAACAGCAGGTTGGCATCCACCACCCAGAACACCAGCACCTGGAAAGTCAGGCTGGGGATCAGCCAACTCAGCATCCACCACATCGATGCGCCGCGAACGGGCATGCCCTCCATGGGCCAGATGACAAACAGCACGCTGGTGACCACGACGTAAACCCAGGTGGCGAGCATGGCCCGCAGCATTCGGGCGCCGAAGGAGCCACAGACGCAGTGCTCACCCCAGAAGCGTGCAATGACGATCATCTTGCGCCCGTCCGTGCAAGCGGCCTGTGCCGGTGCGCAGGACTTTGACCATTCGTCGCTGGCAGTCAGTAGCGGGAAGAAAATCTTCAGCAGGCAATGCCCCAGCTCGTTGCACCAGCGACGCAATCTCCAGCCCTTTCCCCGGCGAATCAAGCGTCGAACCTGCCCCCACAAGGTCATCTCGTATTTGCGCATGTGCAGGCGCAAATGGTACGCGGCTTCGATCTCGGTCCGGTTGATGCGCAGGTTGCGCCAGCCCCAGGCCAGCGCCGAGAGCGAGATCAGCACGGCCAGCAGCCGCAGTGCCACGGTGGGCCAGGCACTGATGCCTTCAAACAGGAACATCGGCTCACCCAGTCCGTTGTCCGTCAATGTGCTGCGCATCTGGTACGCCAGCATCAGCGCGAGGATGAACATGACGAGAGGGACCACGATGTACCACGCCCGGGAGTCGTATAACCCCGTGTCCATGCTGGCTGTCGAGTCCTTGGTCATTGCCAGTTGCCGCGCGGAGCGCCGGGTCAGGTTCGACGAGATGATGCCGAGCAATATCAGCACGAAGGTGAACCAGAGAAACTCCGCATGCCAGAACCGCGTGGTGATGAATGCGCAGGCCGCAGCCACCATAAACAGCGTCATCGGTACGCCGCGCACCCAGGACAGCCGAGTGTCATGGTCATCTTTCGGGCCCTCGATGCGCCACCAGACGATGAACCCGGCGAGTATCAGCAGGGTGATCGTCAGTGGCCCGGCCCAGAAGAAAGATTGAGCTTGTTTGAAGCGGTCGCGGATGGATTTGGAGGGTTCAGGGTAGGGCGGTGGCGAGGGGTCTTGGAGGCAGCGCAGCGCCATCAAATCGTGCGGACGTACGCCTCGTTCCGACTGCGATTGGGTCGGCGCCTCGCAGCTAGCCGGGCGTGACGCGGTCAACCGGCTCGCCAGCGGAATGAAGCCGCTGATCCCCACTTCATAGATGCCCGGAGATAGCAGCTCCGATTTGGAATAGTCGAATTTCGCGCGCTTGGCGTCGAAGGATTGCGGCGCCAGTGCCGCCAGCACCGAGATGAACACCGCACTTTGCAGACTGTCGCGAAACGGCGGCACGTCCTGTTGCAGGGCGCGGGTCAGCGTGAGTCCGTAGGGGGCGGCGAGTATCAGGTTGCGTGTGGTTTGCGCCTGGCCCCGTTGCAACATGCGGGCATCAAGGTCGGTGGAAAAGTACAGTTTGTACGGCATCCGGCTCTTCAGCGCTTGCAGCACCAGGAGCTTGTCGTAGGCATCGACGCCCAGTACGCCAATCGCGCCGATGCCGCTTTCACCGTTGCGTCGATAGGCGGCGTCCTCATTGGCGATATGGTCGGCGAGGCGCCGCAGGTAGTCGAGCTGGGAGTTGCCGTCGGATTTCTCCAGCGGACTGAGATCAAGTTGGGTGGGGTCTTTGTTTTTACCGGGATCGGTACTGGGGCTTTTTTCGTTGCTCGCGGATTCTTCCGGGAGGCGCCCGTCCAGGCCGCGCAGATAGCTGAAGCGCAAAATCCACTGATCGACCACATCCCTATGGTTTTTTTCGTCGCTGCCCAGGCGGGCATCCCTGGCCACCTGTGACTTGAAGCTTTCGATCAGCGCGCGGCTGTAGAAACTGTCCCACTCGGAAATCAAGGCGATGCGATGACCGCTGCGGCGCAGATCGCGGGTGCACGGTGAGCCGATCCGTTGCAGCTTGTCTTCGCTGCAACGCACGCCCGTGGCCGGGTCCACGCGGCGCAATTTCAGCTCTTCCAGCATCAGTTGCGTCATGGTGCCGTCGTCGCTGACGGTGCGCAGCAACTTCATGGATTGTCTGCTCGCCAGCGGCGGCGACCGCTTCTGGTACCCGCGATCCAGCGTCTCGTTATCGGCCGTGGCCAGGGGTGAGTAGATTTCGACCTTCGGCGTGGCCTGGCCGATGTCCTGATCCTGGAACATGTCGCGCAGGACGGTTGAGGTAGAAGGGCCGATGACCTTCAGGACCGCCGTGTCGGGTGGCTCGGAACAGGGTTTTGGAGCGCACGCCACAGCGGTTTTATTTTTCAGGGTCTCGCGTAACGTTTCGAGCGATTGCAGTGGCGTTGAGCCAAGTGCGTCCTGCTTGAACCAGAACACGATCGTTCGGTCGGGCGGTGGTGGTGACCCTTCAAGGGCTGTCGGTGGATCGAAAGGATTGGAGACGAACACTTCATAGGGCGCGTCGACGAAACCGGTTTTCTGCGGGGTATCCAGCGACAGGTTGGCGGCGAGTCTCAAGCAGTGGATGTACTGTTCCTGATCCGGCACTCGGTGGGAATTCTTGAACCCTGCCAGCAGGGCATAACGAATGCGCCGGCGCCGTTCGACTTCGTCGGCGTAAGGCCCGCCTTCGACCAGCGCCACCATGATGTCGGGCGCCGGTTTGTCTCCGGACAGGGGAGAAAGATCCGGGCTGCACACATGCTCGGCATCCGGGTTCTTGCTG
>Ga0207655_1002356_pt1 | contig 15434 bp, 14 predicted proteins | sample KBSM44metaG_FD_184398 | JGI IMG/M metagenome (GOLD analysis project Ga0207655, IMG submission 184398) | Miscanthus rhizosphere microbial communities from Kellogg Biological Station, Michigan, USA - KBS M4-4 metaG (SPAdes) (version 2) | ecosystem: Host-associated > Plants > Roots > Rhizosphere >...
CAGTCTGGGCATCTCACCGTTCACGGCGATGCTGATCGTGGTATTTCTGACGTTGGTTGCGCTGGCCAAAGCGGCGCCGAATCTGTTGCCTTACGGCAGTCCGGCCGATGGGCCAGCCTTTGCCATCCCGCGTGGCGTGGTGCTGTTCATCGGCCTGCTGTGCTTCACCGTATTTCTGGCCGAAGGCGCGATGCTCGACTGGAGCGCGGTATTCCTGACCTCGTTGCGTGGTGTCGAAGCGGCGTATGCCGGGCTGGGCTATGCGGTATTCGCCGCGACCATGACCCTGGGGCGGTTGTTTGGCGATGCGGTGGTAAAACGGGTGGGCTCCAATCGGGTGATCATTCTTGGCGGACTGTGTGCCGCAGCGGGTCTGGCCGTCGCGACATTGATCCCGGTCTGGCAGGCGGCGCTGCTGGGGTATGCATTGGTAGGCGCGGGTTGCTCGAACATCGTGCCGGTGTGCTACAGCGCGGTCGGTCGGCAGAAGACCATGCCCGAAAGCGTGGCCATCCCGGCGATTACCACAGTCGGTTATGCCGGGATTCTGATCGGTCCTGCGGCAATCGGTTTCATCGCCCATGTCAGCAGCCTTGAACTGGCGTTCATGGTCGTTGCCGTGATGCTTCTGGGCGTGGCGATCGGCGGCAGCAAACTCAGGACCTGATCCCCGCTACAACCTGCGCGCCATCCCCGACACCCGGATCGAGCTTCCCCGTTGCTGCGGGATTTCGGCGCGCAGGCGCGATGGGCTGCCCATGTCCTCGCCCTGAATAATGTCTATCAAACCGCCATGCGGCCAGTCGATATCGCGCAGATAGCCGCCCAGTGCCGCCGTGGCCGCTCCGGTGGCCGGGTCCTCATAAACGCCACCGAACGCAAACGGGTTGCGGGTGTGGAACAACTGATCGGTCTCGGCCCACGCCAGCAAAATCGTCGCCCAGCCTTCACGGACCATCAGGTCGTGCCCCGCTTGTTGGTCATAGCGCATGGCCTTGAGCCTGGCCCGGCTGTTCAGCGCCAGCAGCAGGTGCCCGGCACCGCCATTGATATGCGCGGGGCTGATGCGCTCATCCAGATCGGCATGGTTATAGCCGAATAGCGCCAGGGCTTCTTCCAGCAACAGCGCGCTGATCGGCGTGCTGAACGTGGGCGGCGATTGCAGCGCCGCCGACGTCAGCGAGCCCTGCGCATGGCCTTCGACAGTAATCTGCGCCTGATTGAGTGTCAGCTGATACACGCCATCGCCTTGCTGTGCCGCCAGCGCTGCGCCCAGGGCGATGGTGGCGTGCCCGCAAAACGGTACTTCTGCCAGCGGCGAGAAATACCGCACCCGCCAGCCGGCTTCGACAGGCGCAGCGAACGCCGTTTCGGAAAAACCGATGTCGGCGGCAATCTGTTGCATGACGGCATCATCGGGTAACGCATCGCCGATCCATACGCCTGCCGGGTTGCCACCGCGATCTCCATCGCTGAACGCCGCCAGTTTGAGTACTTCAGTTGTCATCGAAGGGTGTCCTTGCCTGGGTCAGTAGGGGACAGTGTGCAATGGCAAGGATTTGATTATCCAGTGAGAACATTTGATGTACGGCATCCATCTGCCTGATGCGTCACACCTCACACCTCGCCAGGCGTCGCTGCATCAGGCGTTCACGCAGCGTGTCGTAGGCCCAGTTGAACAGCAGGGTATAGGGCAGAAACATCAGCAGCAGACCGATGTCCAGCCAGAACGCTTCCATCAGGCTGATTGTCAGCCACCATGCGGCCAGCGGCACCACGGCCAGAATCAGTCCGGCTTCGAACCCCGTTGCGTGCAGGATGCGGACCGTCAGGTTCATGGTAAATCCGCAGCGGTTGCGCAGACGGTCGAACAGCGCGTTGTAGGTCATGTTCCACAACATGGCGATGGTCGAGATCATCACCGTCATGGCCCCCATCATCGCCAGCGATTGGTCCATCAGCCAGGCCAGCAGTGGTGCGACCAGAATCACACCGCCGATCTCGAACAGCGCGGCATGCAGCGCCCGCTCACGCAGGGTTTTGCTGGCGACGCCGGGTTGCCGGTCGGTGTGCGGTTGGTTGTTACTCATGACTACGCTGTCCTTGGTGCTGATGGATGGCAGTATTATCATCGGTGTTTGCGTTAAGCTGAAAATCAGTACCATCGGTTAAACCGATATGAGAGCGCCATGAGTTATTCACCAGAAGCCCTGGAAGCCTTCGCCCAGATTGCCGCGCTGGGTTCTTTCAGCGCCGCCGCACGCCGTCTGGGCAAGAGTCAATCGACCATCAGTGAGGCGATCGCCCGCCTGGAAATCGATCTGGGGCTGGAGCTGTTCGACCGTTCTTCCAGGCAACCAGTCCTGACCGAAGCGGGTAGGGTGATGCTTGGCCGTGTCGATGATCTGCTGTGCGCCTCGGACCGGCTGCGTCGTGCTGCCGCGCGGCTTGCAGCAGGCGTCGAGCCGCGGCTCACGCTGGTGCTGTCGGATGCCAACCAGTTTGCTGATTTCGAGCGGCTGATGACCGAACTCGATCAACGCTTTCCAGAGCTGGAGATGGAATGCGTGTTCGCCGAGCATGGCGACGCCATCAGCCTGGTGCAGTCGGGGAGGGCGTCGCTGGGGCTGCTGTCGGCGCAAGCCAGCTACCCACCGGAAATCGGTCACGCGACCATCGATGAAAGTGCCGATTTCGGTCTGTTCGTGTCGCACAAACATCCGCTTGCCGCGCTGGAACGGGTCGATTACCAACAGTTGTCCCGCTATCGCGCCTTGCGCCTCAATACGCTGATCGAGCACAGCATCCCCACCGACGACTTGCCCACCAGCGGCCATCGGCACTGGTCGGCACCCAATTACCTGCTGTTGATGGACATGGCTGCGTTCGGCTTTGGCTGGTCGGCATTGCCGCGCTGGCTGGTGTCGCGTTATTCGGGCGGACTGCTCAAAGAACTGCACGTCTCCGGTTGGCCGCGGCGCTCGGCGGTGGACGTCATCTGGTCGTTTCAGCGCAGTCTGGGGCCTGCGGGCGCGTGGCTGCTGGAGTCGCTGGTGCCGTTCGCGGGAGAGTGAGACGGGTTTAAGTGAATTCCTGTACGCCACAAGCCCTTCCAACCTCGCGACTGCAACAGAATCCCGCTATAAAGAGTGCCTGCAACCCGACGGCAGAAGGAATCAGGCATGGCTTTCGATTGGCACTCCGACCTCATCACGCGTGATACGCCAGTGGATGACACCTATCGGAACACGCAGAACGTGAGGCGTTTCATGACCGGGCAGTGCGGGGCGTCGTTCAGGTTCGATCGGCCATTCATGGCATGGATCAACAATGGCGAGCCCAAGAACATGGGGCAAGTCGCGGACCAATGGTTGCGCCTGCATGCCGCAGCTTCGGCGTCGAACTGATATCACGGGTCAATCGGGATCGGTACGGCGTGGCCCCTGTACTCGTGAATGTTGTTCACAAAAGTACCTATCGCGCTGACTGGGTCAAAAAAACCAGAATTTCTGAGCTCAAAACGCCATTATTTTTGCATGCGAGCGGTTTTTCTCGTAGCGTGCTTGTGCCGCCCCGCATGACGGGAAAGCGGCGCAACCAATACCTCAGGTGCCGCCGCTTTGACCCCGACAGATTTACAACATCTCCAGAGCCGATTGGCGGCTCTGGAGCAGGAAAATGCCTCGCTTAAAGAGAGCCTGAGCGTCACCGGTCGGGAGGCCGAATACGCCCTGGCCCAATCCCAGGAGCGCTATCGTTTTCTGTTCAACGCCATGGATGAAGGCTTTTGCATCATTGAGTTCTTTGACGGTCCACACGGTCCGCTGAGCGATTACATTCACATCGAAGCCAACCCGGCCTACGAGTACCACGCCGGCATTTCCAACGTGGTGGGCAAGAAGCTGCGCGAGATGGTTCCCGAGGAGGCTGATGGCTGGCTGGAGTTTTACGGCGACGTGTTGCGGACCGGCAAGCCGATCCGTTTCGAGCGCGAACTGGTGGCCACAGGGCGCTATCTGGCCTTGACCGCGTTTCGCATCGAGCCGGCCAGCCGCAAGCAGATCGCGGTGTTGTTTCAAGACATCACTGAACGCAAACGCGCTGAACTGGCGCTCAAGCAACTGAACGAAACTCTGGAAGCACGCATTATCGAAGCGGTGGCCGAGCGTAATGTGCTGGCCGACGTCGTCAACGGCACCAATGCGTTCATTCATGTCGTCGACTGCAATTTTCGCTGGATGGCCATCAATGGCGCTGCCCTGCGCGAATTCGAGCGTCTGTTCGGTGTTCGGCCGCAGGTGGGTGACAATATGCTCGACCTGCTCGACGACCGGCCGCAGAGCAAGGCTGATCTTGAACGGCGCTGGACGCGTGCGTTGGCGGGCGAAGAGTTCGCCGAAAGTGTCAGCTTCAGTGACTCGAACGATCCGGCCAGTCATTTTGAAATACGTTACAGCACGCTGCGCAATGCTCAGGGGCAGGCCATTGGGGCCTACCTGTTTGCCTACGATGTCAGCGAACGGCTTCGCGAGCAGGAGCGCCTGAGCCAGGCTGAAGAAGCCTTGCGCCAGTCCCAGAAGATGGAAGCCGTAGGCCAGTTGACGGGCGGTATCGCCCATGACTTCAACAACCTGTTGACCGGCATCACGGGTTCGCTGGAACTGCTCAAGACACGGGTGAGCCAGGGCCGTTTCAATGAACTGGACCGCTACATAGGGGCTGCGCAGGATGCCTCCAAACGTGCGGCGTCACTGACTCATCGATTGCTGGCGTTTTCGCGCCGGCAGACCCTTGACCCCAAGCCGGTCGACGTCAACCGATTGGTCATCGGCATGGAAGAGCTGATTCGTCGTACGGTCGGACCGCATATCACTGTGGAGGTGGTGACCTCGGTCGGGTTGTGGTCAACGTTCATCGATGCACCGCAGCTGGAAAATGCCTTGTTGAACCTGTGCATCAACGCCAGGGACGCCATGCCGCGCGGCGGGCGAATTACCATCGAGACAGCCAACCGCTGGATTGACGAGCGCGGCTCACAAAGCCGCGATCTGATCCCCGGGCAATACCTGTCGCTGTGTGTCAGCGACACCGGTACAGGCATGTCGCCCGAGGTCATCAATCGGGCCTTCGACCCTTTCTTTACCACCAAGCCACTGGGGCAGGGTACGGGGCTGGGCTTATCGATGGTGTACGGTTTCGTGCGCCAGTCCGGCGGGCAGGTGCGTATCTATTCCGAGCCTGATCAGGGCACGAACATGTGTCTCTACCTGCCGCGTCATTACGTTGGGGCACCGGAAGAGATCGAGGCTGCAGATGCTGCTGGATCGGCGCCTGTGCAGACCGAGCGCACCGTGATGATTGTCGACGATGAGCCGACCATCCGCATGCTGGTGGCTGAAGTGCTGGAGGATCAGGGCTACATTCCGATCGAGGCGGGCGAAGGCGCATCTGCGCTCAAGGTGCTGGAGTCCGATGCGCGTATCGACCTGCTGGTGACTGATGTCGGGTTGCCGGGGGGTATGAATGGCCGGCAATTGGCCGATGCCGCGCGCATCATTCGACCCGACCTCAAGGTGCTGTTCATCACCGGGTACGCTGAGAACGCCATCATTGGCAACGGCCATCTGGATCCGGGGATGTGGGTGCTCACCAAACCCTTCACCATGGAAGCGTTTGCCAGCCGCATCTACGAAATGATTGAGCGTGAAGACTGATTCCAGCAGCCGTCAGCGGGTGGGCGGCGCCTGGAATTCACCCTTGGACAAGCCTTCCACGTCATTGCCCATGCTGTCACGAATGCTCAGGTCTGCGCCCTTGTCGGTCAGCTCCTTGAGCACTTCGGTGCGTTTGAACAGGGCGGCGTACATGGCTGCGGTCTGCCCGGCATTGTTGGTGAGGTTCGCACCGCAATCTGCCTGAACCAGACGCTTGGCGATACTCAGTTCACCTTTGAAAATCGCACCCATCAGCGCCGTATTGCCGCGATTGTCCTTGGCGCAAGGGTCTGCTCCGGCATCTATCAGGCGTATCACCGAGTCTTCATGGCCGTGATAGGCCGCGAGAATCAAACCGGTATAGCCTTGTTCATCGCGGATGTTAAGGTCGTAATGAGCCTCGATAAACGTGTCCAGCATCGGGTTGTTGCCTTCACGGGAGGCGTCGAAAAACAGCGTGCGCAGCTGGCTGGCCGTCTGTTCGGCAGTCAGCTCCGTGGGCGGTGGAGTGGGGGTCGTTGTTGATGTCGGTGGTGTGGCGTTCGCGGCTGCGGCGAACAGCAGCAAGCCATAGATCAGATGCTTCATGGGCGTTCTCCTGACGGGAACCGTCCCGGCGACTGAGCACCGGGACGGGGTATCAGATCATCAGTCCTTGAGGCTTGCAGCCAGGGACTTGACCTTGCTCAGATCGCCTTTGGCGACTTCGGCTACCCGAGTGCCGTAGTCCGGATCTGCCTTGTACAGGTACGACAGCATGATGTTCTTGCTTTCAGTATCGGTGTCGGCCAGCGACTCGCCGAAGCTCTGCACCAGGTCAGTCTTCTCTTTCGCGCTGTAGGAGCGATACAGATCACCCGCCTGCTTGAAGTTCTGCTCACGCGTGATCTTCGCCTGCTGGGTAGTGCCACTGAGCGGCAGTTCGCTGTAGCGCGCCTTGTCATCCGCTGGACGAGGTTCCAGACGGCTCGGCTCATAGTTGACGCCGCTGGTGGTGTGGCCAGTGTTCAGCGCACCGTCCTGATTACCGTTGTTGACCGCAACCTTGGGCTGGTTGACAGGCAGGCTCAGACCATTCGCGCCAAGGCGATACATCTGGGTGTCAGCGTAGGAGAACACACGGCCTTGCAACAGGCGGTCCTCGGAAGGTTCGATACCTGGAACCAGGTTGGCCGGGGCCATGGCGACCTGCTCGGTTTCCTGGAAAAAGTTATCGACGTTCTTGTTCAAGACCATCTGCCCGATCTTCTTCTCGGGAACGTCCGGCCAGATCTTGGTGGCGTCCAATGGATCGAAGTCGAATTTCGCCAGCTCTTCAGGCTTCAGGACCTGAACGTACAAATCCCATTTCGGGAAGTCCCCCTTTTTGATCGCACCAACCAGGTCGTTGGTCAGGTGGCTGTAGTCCTTGGACTGGACTTGAGCGACTTCCTTGGGATCAAGGTTCTTGATGCCCTGCAGGGATTTCCAGTGGAACTTGACGTAGTGCACTTCGCCCTTGGCATTGACCAGTTTGTAGGCGTGTACACCGTTGCCATCCATGAAGCGATAGCCTGCTGGGGTGCCCTCGTTCGAATACAACAGGGTCAGCGTACGGGTGGCTTCCGGTACGTGGGAGAAGAAGTCGAAGCGACGCGAGTCGTTGTCCAGGTTGGTACGCGGATCAGGTTTGAACGCGTGGACCATGTCCGGGAACTTGATGGCATCACGAATGAAAAACGTCGGGAAGTTGTTGCCAACCAGGTCCCAGTTACCGTCAGCCGTGTAGAACTTGGTGGCGAAGCCGTGCGGGTCGCGCAGGGTTTCAGGCGAGTGATTGCCGTGAACCACGGAGGAGAAGCGTACAAATACCGGCGTCTTCTCACCGGATTTGAAAACGGTCGCCTTGCTCAGATCACTGATGTCGGCAGAGGCCGTAAACTCGCCTTTGACGCCGGTGCCGCGGGCATGCACGACGCGCTCGGGGATGCGTTCGCGATCAAAGCGCTGCAGCTTTTGCAGCAACTGAACGTCTTGCAGCAGGACAGGGCCCTGGGCGCCTGCGGTCTGAGAGTTCTGATTGTCGCCGACGACGGCGCCATTGTCGCGGGTCAGGGTGTCGGCTGCATAAACGGTCGGAACAGTAATCAGACCGGCTGCAGTCAGGCACACCATGTGTCTGGACCAGTTTAATAACGGCATTTTGAATCCCTCATATTTTTAGTAGGCCGGATAATCTTAGGCGCGTGAGGGAAATGCGGTGATTATAAAAATATATTGGGGTGATTGAGATAAATACTCGAACAAAAGGTGGACCCGGTAACGGATGTTTGTACCGAGTTGGCCTGATGCGTTGATTGCACGTTCGGTCGCTGTAAATCAAGTTATATTTCCATTTTTTTGCTAGTTATGCATCCCTTTGAAAAAATTGGATTTTTATTGAATGTCAACAGTCATTAAACTTCCTTGTATCCTCTTACTCAGGTAGATGTGAATCATTATCAACTTTATTATTTGGTAACAGACTGGCGACTGTGGTGTGTGCTGGTACGATCGTACCGATACTTGTGGTGGTCTTTCGGGTGGATGGCTATTTGATATTCTTTTTTTAAAATCATCGTATAAGTTGCAACTAAGTTGGCGCGCTGCAGCATGCTGGCAATATGACAATATCGGTCCTGAGTGCCTCGACGCGCTATCATGTGGCCACATCCCGTACAAACACACCTATTAATGGAGCCCCTTGTCCCATGTCGACGATCATGCTGCTGAAAACCCCGCCGCCGGAATTCATCCGTAGCCAGATCCAGCAGATGGTCGTCGACTACGTGACGGACATCAGTCTGGTGGCGATCGCGCCGAGCAACCCGCTGTACAATCTTTACCAGTACGGCGTGGGGTATGAGGTGCATTTGTACCTGAATGCCATGGACGGTTCGCAGCAGCTGACCGTGGAGCTGATCGTCGCGCTGGACGATGAAGACCCCGAAACTGTATTGGGGTTTTTGCTCTATCTGCCTGTGCAGGATGATCCGCAGGCCTGCGCCGTAGCCTACATGGCGGTGCGCGACAGCCACCGCCGTCAGGGCATCGCACGCTCGATGCTGGAGAAAATGACGAGTCGCTATCCGCACGCAGAGCTGTATTGCGTGGTCGGCAAAGTCGCGTATTTCGAGGCAATGGGCTTTCAGGTGCTGGGCGCGCGTGGTCCGCAGGTCATCATGAACACGCGTGATCACGGTACTGACGGTCTGCTTGCGGTCATGGATATCGCGCCCATCTACAACTCGGTCGAAGTGCGGCAGATCCACGCTTACCTGCTCAAACAGCACGGCAAAAGCGCGATGGTCGATGCGGAGAAGCAACGCGATCGCCATCTGGACCGCATGGCTCTTGAAGCGAGAACGTTCGCCGAGCAACGTCTTGGCAATGATGGCCTGGCAGCCGGCGCATCAAACACCGTGCGGCTGCACTGATAACGAACAGGATTTGCGAACGAGGCGGTGCCGATAGAGGGCAGTAGTCGCAGATCTGCGACTTGTCAAAGTTTTTCTATCAAAAAGCGAGGAGGTCGGGAACGATCCAAATGAGGTGAAGTCATTATGACATCATCGCTGTTTGATCAACTCATTCCGGCACTGACATCACTCCTCATTCAGCAACAGGTAAGCCCCATGAACGTCCTGCGTCAGTCCAAATTTTCTACCAAGCTGCTCTCCGCTTTCATCATCTGTGCATTGATTACGCTGGCCGTCGGCGCCTTGGGTATGGTGGGCGTGACACGCCTGGCCAATGCCCTTGAGCTGACCTTCTCCAACAACCTTGTCTCGGTCAGCAACACCAATGAAGCGCTGACCAGCTTCACCGCCCACAACCGCGGGCTTTACCGTTTGCTGGATGCGCAGGATGGCGGTGTTTCCGAAACGGACAAGGATCGAGTTCGTCAGGCGTTGAGCGATGACCTGGCCCGTGCGCAAAAAGTGTTTGCGATCTACCGCGCCACGCCTCTGGAAGATGACGAGCGAGCCGCCGGTGACCAGTTGGAACTGATGCTGCCCGCGTACGTTTCGGGCTCTCAACAGGTTGTCGACCTGATGAAGGCGGGTTAATTACGAGGCTGCCCGGACCCAGTTGAATAGCCTTTCCTCGGAAAGCTTTACCAAGGTGCGCAGCTATCTGCGGATCATGATCGATTCCAACAATCGTCAGATCAAGGAAGGCGCAGCCGCTGCTGCCGACCTGAAGGCCAGTTCGGTATTAATGCTGGAGATTGGCGTGGTGATTGCTTTTCTGGTGGCCATCATGCTCGGCGTGCTGATTACCCGCATGATCACCCGTCCTTTGGCTGTCGCAGTCGCCAGTGCTCAGCGCATTGCGGGCGGTGACCTGACCCAGCCCATTGTTTCCAACAGTGGCGATGAGGCCGGACAACTGTTGAACGCGCTGTCCGACATGCAGGGCGGTCTGAAAAACACCATTCAACAGATTGCCAGTGCCTCGGACCAGCTGGCTTCCGCTGCCGAAGAACTGAGTGCCGTCACCGATGAAAGCACCCGCGGGCTGACTCGCCAGATCGACGAAATCCAGCAGGCGGCAACGGCCGTCAATCAGATGACTGCCGCAGTGGAAGAAGTGGCGCGTAACGCGGTATCCACGTCTGAGGCTTCGAAGTCTGCTACAGACGATGCCGTCGATGGCCGTGGCCAGGTCGATCACACGGTCAAGGGCATCACCACCATGGTCCATGAGATCACCGCATCCACTGGCGCTGTGTCCGAACTGGCCGGGCATGTCCGGGAAATCAGCAAGGTGCTTGACGTTATTCGCAGTATCGCTGAGCAGACCAACCTGCTGGCCTTGAACGCCGCCATTGAAGCTGCACGTGCTGGCGAACAGGGTCGTGGTTTTGCGGTGGTGGCTGACGAGGTTCGGGCTCTGGCGCACCGTACCCAGGCATCGACAGTGGAAATCGAAGGCATGATCAGCACCGTGCAATCGGGTGCTGACGGCGCGGTTGCGGCGATGGGCAAGAGCCTGTCGCTCGCCACCAACACGCAGGAACTGGCCCAGCGTGCGGGCGCGGCGCTGGAGAAAATCACCCAGGGTGTTGCAACCATCAACGAGCGCAATCTGGTCATTGCCTCTGCTTCGGAAGAGCAGGCCCAGGTGGCTCGCGAGGTGGACCGCAACCTGCTCAACATTCAGGACCTGTCGACCCAGAGCGCTGCAGGTGCCAACCAGACCAGCGCGTCCAGTCAGGAACTGTCGCGACTGGCCACCTCGTTCAATTCACTGGTGGCCAACTTCAAGCTGTAAGTCGCTCCCAAGAGGCATTGTCTGGCGCACGTCCTGGCCCGATCGGTGGTGAAATTCCGGTCAGGCATAAAAAAGGCGTTGCGCCCGACCGGGTCATTTCGCGCATCATAGGCGGACTCAGCCCGAGAGAGACTTTTCATGCCTGTCATTCATTACTTTCTGCGCCTGTCGCTCCCGCGAGTGTCGTTAGCCTTTCTGGCCGTGTTGTGCTCTGGTGTGTTTGCCAGTGCTGCGCTGGCTGGCGACGAAACGCAACTGATCGAATCCCTCAATGCCTATCGCAGCCAGGCACAGCGCTGTGGCGAGCAGGTGTCCACGGAACTGCCGCCGCTGACCAGCGACGCCCGTCTGGTGCTGCCGGCCAGTGGCAATCTGGACCTGCAACAGGCGTTGACGCGCGCTTCCTACCCAATGGTCACTGTGCAGGCGATAAGCCTGTCCGGTCCGAACAATGCAGACGCTGCACTCAAGGCGGTTCTGGAGAGTTTCTGCCGCGTGGTGCTGGACCCGCAGTTCGTCGACATCGGTGTCAGCCGCGAAGGGCGAGACTGGCGTATCGTGCTGGCGCGCTCGCTGGTCGCGTCGCGTCTTGGCGACTGGCAGACAGAGGGGCAAAAGATTCTGGAAATGATTAACAATGCCCGCACTCAGGCACGTCAGTGCGGCCCACAATCCTTCGCCGCTACCACGCCGCTGGCCTGGAACCTGGTTCTGGGGACCGCTGCGCAACGTCATTCCCAGGCGATGGCCAATCAAAACTTTTTTGACCACAAGGATCGTGACGGCCGCACGCCTGGCGACCGCGCTGAACTGGCCGGGTATGTGGGGCAGCAGGTGGGCGAGAACATTGCTGCCGGTCAGGACAGTGCGCGCAAGGTGGTGGATGGCTGGCTGCTGAGCCCGGGCCACTGCGCCAATCTGATGAATCCGGATTTCCGCGAGCTGGGTGCAGCCTACGCGATGGACCCCAAAAGTGACGCAGGGATTTACTGGACGGCAATGTTCGGCACGCAGCAGTAGCGTCTAGCGCTGCGCCAGTGGCTGACAAGCCTGGGCAGACCATTCGAAGGAGAGATGCCGGGAAGCGAGCTTCCCGGCAGAGGGGCTTAAACGCGGAATTGCCTGGTGAGACGGTTCAGGCTTGAAGCCAGGGTCGACAGTTCGGCAGTAGCGATGGCCGTCTGATTGGAACCCTCGGACGTCTGGCTGGACAGATCACGAATGCTGACCAGGCTTCTGTCTACTTCTCGAGCGACCTGAGCCTGTTCTTCAGCTGCGGTGGCAATCATTAGGTTACGTTCATTGATCTGGCTGATGGATTCGGTGATTTCGAGCAGCGCCTTGCCGGCACCATTGGCCATCTCCAGTGTCTTGTGGGCCTGAACGCTGGTCTGCTCCATTGCGCTGACAGCATTGCCGGTGCCGGTCTGAATCGAGCCGACCATCTGTTCGATTTCACGGGTCGATTGCTGAGTACGATGCGCAAGTGCCCGGACTTCGTCCGCAACCACGGCAAAGCCCCGTCCGGCTTCACCTGCGCGGGCTGCTTCGATGGCCGCGTTGAGTGCCAGCAGGTTGGTCTGTTCGGCGATGGCCCGAATCACATCCAGCACCTTGCTGATATCCGTCGCCATGACGGCCAGGCCCTGTACCTCGGTGGACGTAATCTGCACCTTGGAAACCATCAGGTTGATCGCCGTGACGGTCTCATCGACCTGAGCGCGTCCGGCCATGGCGGCAGTGCTGGATTGCGAAGTCACCTCAGATGCCGATGCGGCATTGCTGGCCACTTCTTCCACCGCCGCGCTCATCTCGTTAACGGCCGTGGCTGCCATTTCGATCTCGTTGGTCTGGCGCTGAATGGTGCGCGATGCGTCCTCCGTGACGGCATGCATTTCCTCGGAAGTGGCAGCCAGCTGGGTGGAGGAGTCGCCGATCAGGGTCAGGGCATTGCGCAGGTTGGCCTGCATGGTGGCAAGTGCGGCAATCAGTTTCGCCGCCTCATCAGTGCCATGCTGCGGAATATCCTTGCTTAGATCATTGGTGGCGATGCGTTGCGCGATACTCAACGAATCGCCAATCGGGCCAGTCAGGCTGCGGGTGTACATCCAGGCAAGGAGCAGCGTGGTAATGACGCCCACGGCGATGAAAATACCCACCACCCACAGCGTCTGCTGATACGCAGTCTGAGCGGTATCACCGGCTTTCTCGGCTTTGGCGTCGTTGACGGTCCTGAGTTTCTTCAGTCCGGCTTCAACCTGATCGGCCGCGCTTTTCATTTCGCCATTGGAGGTTGCCACTGCAGCTTCCAGATTGCCGGCGGCCACCGAGGCCAGGTAGCGATCCTGTGCCACCTGATACCCGGCCTGTGCTTGGGACAATTCATCGAATGCCTGGCGTCCTTGCGGAGTCACGATCAATTTGCCGAGGGCGTCAAAATAGCCGGCGATCAGCGAACGAGACTGCTGGATATCGCTGAGCGCCTTGGTCTTTCGATCCTGCGGTTCAATCGGATTGCGCACTCGGGCGTTGTTGCCCCGAATACTGACAAACTCCCGATCAATCGACGCGAGCTGTTTCACGCTCGGAAGCACATTGGTCTCGATGAATTTTTCCGCAGCATTGAGCTCGGCGGCCTGACGCAGGGCGAGCAAGCCCAAAGCAATGATCATCAGGCAGAACACGCCGAAACAGAGCGTCGAACGAGCGGCCAGGTTAAGTTTTCGCAGGATCATAAGTGTTTCTCCGAAGGGGTAATCAGGTATCGCCCTCATTCGGATTAACTTGGCCGTAAAAGAGTAACAAAGTGTTTCAGAAGGGTTGCAATATTGGCTTTTATCAAAACCGCTTGGTTCTGTTATGCGGACTCAACGTTTCTCCATACCCAACATGAAGGTATCCACCGCGCGTTCGACCATGGCGTGAATTTCTTCGATACTCAGCGGCATGGGTGCCTGTTGGTAAAGACGAATGTCGGTTTCGGCAGTCAATAGCGAGGTCAACTGCAATGCGGCGATGTGCGGATCGGTTTCACGCAACTGGCCTTTTCGCATCGCCAGAGCCATCAGTGAGCTGACTGTCTGCAAACACTGGCTGGGACCGGACTCGTAAAACATCATGCCGATGTCCGAGTGCCCTGACTGGGCCACTACCATGCGATAGACAGCCAGTGCCTTGTCGTCATTGATGAGCACCATGAGCATGCGTTCCCCGAAACGGGTAAACAGTGTTCTCAAATTGATCGGTTTGTCATCCTGGATCGCCAACTCTGAAACCGCGTCGGCCAGATGAGCGGTGGCGAGCCTGTTAACCACGGCGATGAACAGTTCTTCCTTGGAGGGGAAGTAACTGTAGATCGTCGCCTTGGAGCCACCCATTCGTTTGGTGACTTCATTCATCGAGGCACGCTCGTAGCCCATTTCGAGGAAGACACTTGCTGCGGCATCAATGATGGCTTCACGGCGAGCTTCAGTACGGACCTTCATTCATATCCTCAATTCTCCAGTGGGCAGATTGTGTGCAAAATTCTCTAGACTGGAACTGAACCGTTCGGTACGATTTCAGCAGACTCCGTGGAGCTTACTGGAAAAGCAGGCGCAGATAAATGCCGATGGACTGCACCCGGCCATTCGTTGCCCGAATCCATTCAAAGATGGAGTGAACAGTTCTATGACCATTATCGACTTCAACAAATCCGTCAAACGTGCTTTTCGTAGTAATACGGCAGCTGCTCCTCAGCTGGAAAAAATGCTGACCGTGATTCTGAAGACCGACGCTCCTGTGCTCATGGGGATTTGCAGTGACGGGCTGCGTAGCAACAGCAATGTAGTGGGCGGGGAATTTTACGGCGAAAACTTCAGCGGCTCGGTACTCTCCGGCGGCAGCAATACGCTGGTTGAGTTGTCATCCGAGCTTGCCTTTCTGGAAACCCGTTTCACGTTGGTTACCCAGTTGGGTGAAATGATCAACGTTGAAAGCAGGGGCGCTCTACTCGTTGACGAAGCGGGCCAGCACGACCTGCAGAACGGAGTATGGCCAATCAGCGAAGGCCATTATCAGTGCACCTGTACACCGCGCTTTCAGGTCTCTCTGGGCCCTAACGAGTGGCTGGAGAAGAGCGCATTCATCGGCAGGTTCGAATACCTGTATGGCAATGAAGCGCTGATCAGCTTTTACCGAATGAAGTTCTGATCAGTCCCTGCGAATGTCCGCGTAGCACGCCTGGGCAGGCCTGCTACGCGGCAGCCTTTTAAAACGTGACGCTGGCACTCAGGCGCGCGGTGCGCGGTTCACCCACGTTGACCTGCAACTGGCTGCCGGTGCTGGACGGGTAGTACTGCTTGTCGAACAGGTTATCCACATTCAACTGCAGGCGTGTTTTATAACCGGCCATGGGCACGTCCCAGCGCAGAAACGCATCCGCCA
>Ga0207655_1002357_pt1 | contig 15426 bp, 15 predicted proteins | sample KBSM44metaG_FD_184398 | JGI IMG/M metagenome (GOLD analysis project Ga0207655, IMG submission 184398) | Miscanthus rhizosphere microbial communities from Kellogg Biological Station, Michigan, USA - KBS M4-4 metaG (SPAdes) (version 2) | ecosystem: Host-associated > Plants > Roots > Rhizosphere >...
ACAAGCTGGGCATGCGCGGCTCGCACACGGGCGAGCTGGTGTTCGAGGATTGCGAAGTGCCGGTGGAGAACGTGCTCGGCGGACTGGGCAAGGGTGTCAACGTGCTGATGTCGGGCCTGGACTTCGAGCGCACCGTGCTGTCCGGCGGTCCGCTGGGCATCATGCAGGCGTGCATGGACGCGGTCGTGCCCTACATCCACGACCGCAAACAGTTCGGCCAGCCGATCGGCGAATTCCAGCTGATGCAGGGTAAGATCGCCGATATGTACTCGACCATGATGGCGTGCAAAGCCTATGTGTACGCGGTCGGCCAGGCCTGCGACCGCGCCACCACGCCGGAAGCGGTGCGCCAGCTGCGCAAGGACGCCGCCGGCGCCATCCTGTATAGCGCCGAGAAAGCGACCTGGATGGCCGGCGAGGCGATCCAGACCCTGGGCGGCAACGGCTACATCAACGAGTATCCGGTCGGCCGCCTGTGGCGCGACGCCAAGTTGTATGAAATCGGCGCCGGCACCAGCGAAATCCGCCGCATGCTGATCGGCCGCGAATTGTTCGCGGAAACCCGCTAAGCATCGCGCGTTGGCAGGACCGGTGAACAAGTTTAGTTCAGTCAACGCGTGAAGGTGAGGGCGACCATGATCCAGGCTGCATTCCCAAAACTGCTGCGCTCGCAGATCGCGTTCGACATCGCCCGCACGATCCGCGACGGCTTCGACAAGCACTACCGCCTGTTCCGCCAGACCAGCCGGCAGGCCAAGGAGCATTTCGAGCGCGGCGCCTGGGGCGCGGCGCAGCAGGCCGCGCGCGAGCGCATCGACTTCTACGACCGCCGCGTGCAGGAGTGCGTGCAGACCCTGGAGGACGAGTACAGCCAGTCCGACCTGACCGACGAGGTCTGGCGCGAGCTCAAGCTGCACTACATCGGCATGCTGTCCGACCACAAGCAGCCCGAGCTGGCGGAAACCTTCTTCAACTCTGTGTGCTGCAACATCCTGCACCGCAGCTACTTCCACAACGAATTCATCTTCGTGCGGCCGGTGGTGTCCACCGAATACATCGAGACCGAAGAGCTGGCGCCGACCTACCGCGTCTACTATCCCGGCACCGACGGCTTGCACTCCACGCTCAAGCGCATCGTCACCAACTTCCAGCTCGACGCCAAATTCGCCAACCTGACGCGCGACGTCGAACAAGTGGAGGCGCGCCTGCAAGAGCTGTTCGGCGCCGGCAGAACCGAGCCGAACAACCAGATCCACGTGTTGTCGAGCCTGTTCTTCCGCAACAAGGGCGCCTACATCGTCGGCAAGGGCATCAATGGCAACAAGGAGTATCCGTTCGTCGTGCCCATCCTGCACAACCGCGACGGCGAACTGATACTCGACACCGTGTTGTTCGACCAGGAACTGATCACGATATTGTTCTCGTTCACGCGCGCCTACTTCCTGGTGGACATGGAGGTGCCGTCGGCCTATGTGCAATTCCTGCGCACCCTGCTACCGCGCAAGCCGCGCAGCGAGATCTACACCATCCTCGGCCTGCAAAAGCAGGGCAAGACGCTGTTCTACCGCGACTACCTGCAGCATTTAAAACATTCGTCCGACCAGTTCGAGATCGCCCCCGGCATCAAGGGGCTGGTGATGCTGGTGTTCGCGCTGCCGTCGTTCCCCTACGTGTTCAAGGTCATCAAGGATTTCTATCCGCCGCCCAAGGACACCACGCGCGCGCTGATCAAGGAAAAATACCTGCTGGTCAAGCACCACGACCGCGTCGGCCGCATGGCCGACACGCTGGAGTATTCGAACGTCGCCTTCCCGCGCCACCGCTTCACCGAGGAGCTGATCGCCGAGTTGAAACACTACGCGCCGTCCCTATATGAGGAGGAGGGTGGGAAGATCATCATCAAGCACCTGTACATCGAGCGCCGCATGGTGCCGCTGAACATGTGGCTTGGCAACGCCGACAAGGACGGCAACGACGCCCAGCTCGAACACGGCATCCTCGAGTACGGCAACGCCATCAAGGAGCTGGTCGCCGCCAACATCTTCCCCGGCGATATGCTGTACAAGAACTTCGGCGTGACCCGGCACCAGCGCATCGTGTTTTACGATTACGACGAGATCGAATACATCACCGACTGCAATTTCCGCGACATTCCCGAGGCGCGCAACGAGGAGGACGAAATGGCGTCCGAGCCCTGGTATCCGATCGGCAAGCACGACGTCTTCCCCGAGCAGTTCGGCCGCTTCCTGCTGGGCAACGCCAAGATCCGCAAGTATTTCATGAAGCACCACGCCGACCTGCTGACGCGCGAATACTGGCAGGCGCGCAAGCAACGCATCCTCGACGGCGTCGTCGAGGACGTCTATCCGTATCCGCAGCACATACGGTTCTTCCACGAGAACCAGTCCAACATTCCGGCGGTATCGATCCCGGTGCCGCCACCCTTTATGGAGACTCTAGAAAATGAATGATCCTATCGTCATCGTCGGTGCGGCCCGCACCCCCATGGGCGCCTTCCAGGGCGACTTTTCCGGCAAGGCCGCGCACGACCTGGGCGCGGTCGCGATCGCCGCCGCCGTCGAGCGCGCCGGCATCGACGGCAAGCTGGTCGAACACGTCTACTTCGGCAACTGCCTGATGGCCGGCCAGGGCCAGGCGCCCGCGCGCCAGGCGTTGTTGAAGGCCGGCCTGCCGGCATCGACCGGCGCCGTCACCCTGTCCAAGATGTGCGGTTCGGCGATGCAGGCCGCCATCTTCGCCCATGACCAGCTGGTCGCCGGCAGCGCCGACGTGGTCGTCGCCGGCGGCATGGAGTCGATGACCAACGCGCCCTACCTGATTCCGAAGGCGCGCGGCGGCTATCGCATCGGCCACGGCATGATGTTCGACCACATGATGTACGACGGCCTCGAGGACGCCTACTCGCGCAACGAGAAGACCGGCGAAGGCCGCTCGATGGGCACGTTCGCCGAGGAATGCTCGGCCAAGTACGAATTCACGCGCGAGGCGCAGGACAACTTCGCCATCGAATCGGTCAAGCGCGCCCAGGCCGCCACCAGCGAGGGCTGGTTCAAATGGGAAATCGCGCCCGTGACCGTGACCAGCCGCGCCGGCGACACCGTCATCGACAAGGACGAGGGCCCGCTGAAGGCCAAGGTCGAAAAGATCCCGACCCTGCGCGCCGCGTTCAAGAAGGACGGCACCATCACGGCCGCCTCGTCGTCGTCGATCAACGACGGCGCCGCCGCGCTGGTGATGATGCGCGAATCGACCGCCAAGCGGCTGGGCGCGACCGTCATCGCCAAAATCCACGGCCACGCCACGTTCGCGCAGGAACCGAACCTGTTCACCACGGCGCCGATCGGCGCGGTCGAAAAGCTGTACAAGAAAATCGGCTGGGCCAGCAAGGACGTCGACCTGTTCGAGATCAACGAAGCGTTCGCCGCCGTGCCGATGGCGGCCATGCGCGACCTCGACATCCCGCACAGCAAGATCAACGTGCACGGCGGCGCCTGCGCGCTGGGCCACCCGATCGGCGCCTCGGGCGCGCGCATCCTGGTCACCCTGATCGGCGCGCTCAAGCGCACCGGCGGCAAGAAGGGCGTGGCCGCGCTGTGCATCGGTGGCGGCGAGGCGACCGCCATGGCCATCGAACTGGTCGGGGCATAAGCGATGGCGACCGCACTCATCATCGGCGCCTCGCGCGGCATCGGGCACGAGCTCGTCAAGCAATACCTGGCCGACGGCTGGCGCGTGATCGCCACCGCCCGCAAGGCCGAGGACTGCGCCGCGCTCGGCGCGCTGGGGGCCGAGCCGCACCAGCTCGACGTCACCAACGTCGAGGCGTGCGCCGGCATCGGCTGGAAGCTCGACGGCGAGGAGCTCAACGTCGCCATCTTGAACGCCGGCGTCTACGGCCCGCGCCACGACGGTTTTCCGTCGCAGACGGATTTCGATGCCGTGATGCACACCAACGTGCTGGCGGCGATGCGCCTGCTGCCGATCATCGCGCCGATGGTGGGCGCGGCGCGCGGCAAGCTGGCGGTGCTGTCGTCGAAGATGGGATCGCTGAGCGAGCGCAACGGCGCCAGCGGTTCGCTGTACCGCGCCAGCAAGGCGGCGCTGAACTCGGTGCTGATCGACACGGCGCTGGTGTTCGGCAAGCAGGGCGCCACGTGCGTGGCCTTCCATCCGGGCTGGGTGCGCACGGAAATGGGCGGCGACGGCGCCGACATCTCGGTCGAGGAAAGCGCCGGCGGCATCCGCGCGACGTTGGCGGCACTGCCGGCGTCGGAGCGCGCCGTCTACCGCAACTACGACGGCAGCGAGATCGGCTGGTAAGAAGGCAGGCGTTAAAGACGAAACCCGCACATCCAGGCGGGGTCGTACCCACCCGGGTACGACCCCATCGTCGCGGGTTGCGGGTTACAACTATAAATAAGAGACGACATGATACTGACCGAAGAACACGAAATGATCCGCGACGCCCTGTGCACCTTCGCCCGCGAGCGCCTGGCGCCGCAGGCCGCGCGCTGGGACAAGGAACACCACTTCCCGAAAGAGGAGCTGAAGGAACTGGCCGCGCTGGGCGCCTTCGGCGTCGCCGTGCCGGAGGCGCTGGGCGGCGCAGGCATGGACTACGTCTCGCTGGCGCTGGTGCTGGAAGAAATCGCGGCCGGCGACGGCGGCACCTCCACCATCATCTCGGTCAACAACTGCCCGGTGTGCAGCATCGCCATGATGTACGCCAACGACCGGCAGAAGGAGCAATGGCTGCGTCCGTTGGCACAAGGCGACATGCTCGGCGCCTTCTGCCTGACCGAGCCGCACACCGGCAGCGACGCCGCCGCGCTGCGCACCACCGCCACGCGCGACGGCGGCGACTACGTCATCAACGGCGTCAAGCAATTCATCACCAGCGGCAAATACGCCGACGTCGCCATCGTGCTCGCCGTCACCGACAAGGCCGCCGGCAAGAAAGGCATCAGCGCCTTCTGGGTGCCGACGTCGGCGCCGGGCTACATCGTCGCCGGGCTGGAGCAGAAGATGGGCCAGCACTCGTCGGACACGGCGCAGATCCTGTTCGAAAACTGCCGCATCCCGGCCGAGAACCTGATCGGCGAAGAGGGCCAGGGCTACAAGATCGCGCTATCGGGACTGGAGGGCGGCCGCATCGGCATCGCCTCGCAAGCGGTCGGCATGGCGCGCGCCGCGTACGAGGCGGCGCTGGCGTACGCGCGCGAGCGCGAAAGTTTCGGCAAGCCGATCTTCGAGCACCAGGCGGTGCAATTCCGGCTGGCCGACATGGCCACGCAAATCGAAGCGGCGCGGCAACTGATCCGCCACGCCGCCGCGATGAAGGACGCCGGCCTGCCATGCCTGAAGGAAGCCGCGATGGCCAAGCTGTTCGCCTCCGAAATGGCGGAAAAAGTCTGCTCGGACGCGATCCAGGTGCACGGCGGCTACGGCTACGTCTCCGACTTCCCGGTCGAGCGCATCTATAGGGACGTGCGGGTCTGCCAGATCTACGAAGGCACCAGCGACATCCAAAAGCTGCTGATCGCCCGCGCGCTGTAAACCAACTCCGGGGTCGGGTCCGGACCCGCCCCCGGAGCTGCAAGTCAACGCGATGGCGGCCTGAGCGCGTAGCCGGCGCTGAGCCAGAGTATCAGCCCGGCGACCAGGCAGCCGGCGGGCGCCAGCGGTCCGTTCAACGCGAACGGATAGGCCATCGCCCACAGCACGAGCACGGCCCCCGTCACGTAATGGGCTCGGTAGGCGAACAACGCCCCCAGCGGCAGGAAGTGCAAGCCGACCACAAGCATCACGACCGGCACCATCCACTGCCCGTAGCCGTGCCGCGGCATCCACCACATCAGCAGGGCGATGCCGCCCCACTGCGCCACATTCACCAGCCGAAACACCTGGCGGCGGCGCCGGCCGTTCGCCGGCTCCACCTCGTCCGGCGACGCCGCAGCGCGGCGCCAGCGCCGCCAGCAAAGCCCCCCCAGCACAGCGCCAACGATGAGTATCGCGGCCGACGCCGCCACGCCTCCGCCGTGCAGCAACCGGCGCCAACTCAGCAGCCACAAGGTCCCGAAGCCCACCAGAAACATGGCCGCGCGCGCCTGGTTACGCTGCGTTTCGACCGCTTTCGTCACACCGTTCCCTTCATTGCTATTCATCACCACACCTCCACGCCACGCCTAGCTTGACGGGCCATCGGACAATTTGAACATGGGCTCGGAGGTGCCGTCCCATAACGGCCCGCCCAAGCGGTCGAGCAGCGCGCCGCCGACCCGGATGAACTCACCACTGCCCAGGCCCGCCCCCACCGCCACCAGCCCGGCGCGCAGGATTGCGAACCTGATCGAATTGTATAGCAACGCGGCCAGGTGGATCTGGTCCGGGATGTCCTTCATATTGGAAAGCTTGAGCAGGTTTTGCGTTATGTGCACGCGGAACTGCGTTATCGCCGCCACGTCCGGCGCGTCGGCGCTTCTCGGTGACCTCGCCGGCCGGCAACACCACCAGCACGTCGAGGTCGGAGTACAGCTTTTGCTGGCCCTTGGCGTAGGAGCCGAACAACACCGCGCAGCGGTGCGGCGGGAATTGCGCGGCCACATACTCGGCCGCCAGCGCGCGCGCTCGGTGCCGAAGGCCTGGCGACCGGTGCCGCCGGCCATGCCGGGAAACGCCCGGTCGAGGATGGCGGCGATCGCCGCGCCGGACTGGCCCCGCAGCCAATGCGGCATGCCGGTGAGCGGGAAGAAGGTGCCGCCGAAGAACACCATCGGGAAGGTCGCCAGGTTCGCCAGCACCGGCGCCGATTCGGCCCAGACCGATGATGCCGGGCAGCAGGAACTTTGATGTAGGCACCTCCTTCGATTCGACCGGCCGCTGGTCGAGATAGGCGACGGCGCCGTTGCCGGCCGCCGGCAGGGCCAGCTGGATCTGGCGCGCCGGCACGGCGCTGGCGAGCTCGGACATCGCCGCCTGCGCGGCGTTGGTGCAGACCCGCACCGCGCCGCTGTCCGGACCGACGGTCGATTCGAGCAGGTCGGGCAGCTGGACCACCAGCGCCAGCTTGCCGGCGGCCAGTTCGGCCTTCAACTGCTCCAGGGGCCATGGCGTACCAGCAGCGCCTGGCTGCCGTGCAGGCCGGCGATCAGCCGCGTGGTGGCCGCCCCGGGATGGGCGGCGACCACGCCGACGCCGATCGTGGGCGCCCCGCCTTGCGACAGGAAGCCGGCGCCGAAGAGGATCGGCATGGGCAGCATGAAGGTGAAGATGAGGGACGACCAATTGCGGAACGGCATTTTGGTCGAAGCAAGCGTTAGGGCGTAAGTGGCGTTCATGGCGGACCTCGTCAATTATTGAGCCAGCATTTTTTTCCGGAAATCTGAAGGTAGACATCCTCCAGATTGGCTTGTTGCTGCAGATACGGCATTTGGAAGCCGCCGGCCAGCAGTTCGCCGATCAGGTCATAGGCCAGATCGAAGCCCAGCGCCATCTCCGGCGCCAGCCGCGCGTTGCCCGCCACGTCGGGCAGGGTCGGCGCGTTGCGCGCCGACGGCGCGGCCCATGCGCCAGGTCGCCGATCAGCGGGCTCTTGTAGCTGCGCGACACGCTGGCGCGCACCTGATCCTTGCGTTGCGGCGACAACTTCCACGCCATTTCAGTCGGACCAGCTGTTCACGTCGTCGCGCGAGTTCTGGCAGGACGCCCGCGACCATGGCTTGCGGGTTGGCTGGGCCCAATCCTCGTTCGACACCAAGGGCGTGGTCGGCATGCTGACGCTGGCGCGGTCGAACGACGAGTTGTCGGCCGCCGAAATCCGCGAGAACTCGCTGAAGATGTCGTGGCTGGTCCAGGCCGCGCACGAAAGTTTCGCGCGCCTGATCTCCACCCGATCGGCCGTGTTGCCGGTGCAGCTGACGTCGCGCGAAATCGAGGTGCTGCGCTGGACCGCCGACGGCAAGACGTCGGGGGACGTCGGCCAGATCATGAATATTTCCGAGCGCACGGTCAATTTCCACGTCAACAACGCGATTGAAAAGCTTGTCAGGCCGCCGCCGAAAACGCGGACGAAAAAAAAGCCCGTATCTCAACGGGCTTCGTTCCAATGTATTACCAATGCTTTAATCGTGCCGTCGTCCAGTGCTATCTGCAAAGTGACTTCAGCGTTTCTCGGACGCCCATGCTATCTGCGTGGTGCCTCCAACGTGTAAAACGACCAATGTATTCGAAACTACAACTCCAGGTAGCGCCATTTGCAATCCGTTCTTACACATATCAGATCACTGCGCTTGCCTTGGATGTGGGACTGTTCGCTTGGAAACCAAGAAACCTCAACCACGAACGTAGTGTAACACAGATGTTTGTGCGACGCACAAATTATTTCATTTCTGTCGCTTCCGTGGTCATCGGCGTCGGATTGCGGCGCGGCTTGTGGCGGCACGCCCGTTCGAATTCGGAGATCACCTGGGCGCCGAACAGCAGTAAGGTGGCGCCGATCTCCAGGCTGAACATGACGATGATGGCCGTCGTCATCGAGCCGTACACGACGTTCACCTGCGACAGGGTCGAGAAATACCAGACCAGGATGTGGCGCGCCAGTTCCCACAGCAGCGCGGCCGTGACGCCGCCGATCAGCGCGTGCGACAGCGACAGCCGCCCCACCGGCATCACCAGGTAGATGGCCGTCAGCACCAGCACCTCGCCGCCCAGCCCCAGCATGTACAGCAGCGCGCCGGACACGCCCTCCAGCGACCAGTCGTAGCCGAACAAGCGCACGCTTTCCTCGCCCATCACTTGCAGGCTGCCGGCCACCAGGGTCACCACCAGCATGCCCACGCCCAGCGACAGGATGAAGCAGTAGGGCATGATGGCCGAGATCAGGAAACGCCGGCGCCTGATCTCGACCCGGTGCTTGAAGATCACCGACATGGCGTTTTCCAGCACCGTGAAGGCCAGCGAACTGAAGAAAATCATGCTGACAAGCAACACGCCGCCGACCACGTCGCGGTGTTCGAGGAAATGCCCGACCTCGGTGACGAACGGTTTCGATTGCCCTGGCACCAGGTAGTTCAGATAGCGGCCCACCGTGTCCAGCAGCACATCCTGGTCGATCACGTGCGACAGCGCGACCACCACCAGCATCAGCAGCGGGACGATCGATAGCAACGAGTAATACGCCACCGCGCCCGCCAGCAGCAGGCCCTGATTGGCGCGAAAGCCCTTGAGGCATTGCACCAGGAAGTCCATGGGGTGGGTCAGCACGTAGGCCAGCCCCCGGCGATTGAGAAATTTCATTTATCCATTGTACGCGGCGGCTCAGCGCGGGGTATGTGCGTCTACGTCCAGATAGCGCCAGTTGGTCAATTCCACCGGGTGGCGCATGTAATTTCTTAGCCATGGCTGCTGCAGATCGGCGGAAATCGGATGCGTCAGCAACACCCAGGGCGTGTACGCATGAATGATTTGCGCCATTTCATCGTACAACCTGGTGCGCGCGGGCGATTCCCCCATCGTGCGGGTCTGTTCATACCGCTGATTGTAGGCGGGCAGGTTGAAGCGGGCGTAGTTCGGTCCCGCCTTGTTCGGGCCGTACAGCAATTGATAGAAATTGTCGCCGTCGGGGAAGTCGGCCACCCAGTTGGTTTCGAACATCATCACCGCGCCCAGGCGCGAGGCCTTGATGATCTCGGTTTTCTTGTCGCTCTTGAAGGTGACGTCGAGGCCGACCGCGTTCAGGTTCTTGCGCCACAGCTCGTCGCGCAGGCGGCCAACCATCGACGGTTCGGTGTGCATGACCAGGGTCAGCGGCTTGCCGTCGGGCAGCGTGCGGAAGCCGCCGCGTCCCTTTTTATAGCCGTAGCGGTCCAGCAAGGCGTTGGCCAGCGCCGGATCGTAGCCGACCGGGCTGCGATAGGCCGGATCGTAGCCGAGCACGTTCGGCGGCAGCGGCGTCTCGGCGCGCAGCGCCAGCCCCTTCTTCATCTGGGCGATGTCCTCGGCGCTGTTGTAGCTGAGCGCGATGGCGCGGCGCAGCGCGACCTTGTCCTTGCCGTAGCCGCCGATCAGCGGGTCCTCCATGTTCATCCACATGTAATAAGTCTGCAGCACGGGGAAGGGCGACAGCACCAGCCCCTTGCGCGCCAGCTCCGGCTTCAAGGTAGGTTTGGCGTCGGCGGTCAGCACCATTTCCTTCATCGATTCGGGCAGTTGTTCGAGGAAGTCGAATTCGCCGTTCAAAAAGCCCAGCACGCGCGACTGGTATTCCTCCATGATCTTGATGTCGACCCGGTCCACCAGCGGCAGGCGTCGGCCCTGGAAGTACATCGGCCGGAAATCGCGGTTGGCCAGCAGCGAGATCTGGTCGCTGCGCTTCCACGTGCCGATCCTGAACGGGCCGGTGCCGACCGGATGGTTGCCGACCTGCGCGCCGTAGGCCTCGACCACCTCGCGCGCGACCACGCCCGTGGCGGGGATCGCCAGGTAGAACAGGAAGTTCGGATCGGCGGCGTTGAGCCGGATGCGCAGGGTGAACTTGTCCACCGCCCGCAGGCCGGCGATGTCGGCGTCGTAGCCGAAGCGCGCCTTGAGCGCGTCGTCGCCGACGATTTTTCCTTCCAGCAGGAAGCTCCACGGCGACTTGAGCGCCGGATCGTACAGCCGCTTGAGGCTGTAGACGTAATCCTGCGCCGTCACTTGCCGGCGCGCGCCCTTGAACGCGGGATCGGCGGTGAAGTACACGTCCTGGCGCAGGTGGAAGGTGTAGGTCAGGCCGTTGTCCGCGACCGTGGGCATGGCCGTCAAGGTGTTCGGCTGCAGGGTGACGGGGCGGGCCAGGTAATCGTAGCGCAGCAGCGGGTCGAACAGGTTTTCCAGCAGGCTGAGGCTGGCGATGTCGGAGGCGACCGCCGGATCGAGGCCGGTTTCGCCGGTGCTGAGGAAGGCGCGCAGGACCTTGGGGGCGGGAGTGCCCTGGGCGGCCTGCGCGACGGCGTCCCCGGCGCCGAACCCGAGCCCGAGCCCGAGTCCGAGTCCGACCACCAGCGCCAGCATGGCGGCTGCATAACTTTTCAGCATGGCATCCATTTCACATCGCATACGTAAAGCGGCAGCTTATAACTTTTTCCGCGTGCCGACCCGCTATACTTTGCCTGTCGCCCACAGTTTCACGAAAAATCGAACATATGTCGCTCAATTACATCTGGTCTGGCTTCTTCCTCGTCGGGTTCGCCGCCGCGCTGGCGCAGTACTTGTTCATGGGCGACACGGAAATTTTCAAGCGCATCATCGACGGCACGTTCGAGTCGGCCAAGAGCGGCGTGATGGACATCGCGCTGCCGCTGGCCGGCGTGATGACCCTGTGGCTGGGCATCATGAACATCGGCGAGAAGGCCGGCGCCGTCAATCTGCTGGCGCGCATCATCGCGCCGTTCTTCTCGCGCATCTTCCCGGGCGTTCCCAAGGAGCATCCGGCCACCGGCCACATGCTGATGAATTTCTCGGCCAACCTGCTGGGCCTGGACAACGCGGCCACGCCGTTCGGCCTGAAGGCGATGGAAAGCCTGCAAACGCTCAACCCCAGCAAGGACGAGCCGACCGACGCCCAGATCATGTTCCTGGTGCTGCACACGTCCGGCCTGACGCTGATCCCCGTGGCGATCATGGCGCAGCGCTCCATCCTGGGCGCGGCCGACCCGTCCGACATCTTCATCCCGTGCATGATCGCCACCTACGTCGCCACCGTCACCGGCCTGATCGCCGTGGCGATCCGCCAGCGCATCAACCTGTTCGACCGCGTCGTCCTGAGCTGGCTCGGTTGCAGCACCGCCGCCATCGTCGCGCTGATCTGGTACTTCACGCAGGTGCTCACGCGCCCCGAGATCGAGCTGTTCTCCAAGGTCTTCAGCAACCTGGTCCTGATGGGCGTCATCGGCGGCTTCATCATCGGCGCGCTGTGGAAGAAGGTCAACGTCTACGAAGCCTTCATCGAGGGCGCCAAGGGCGGCATCCAGACCTCGCTGACCGTCATCCCGTATCTGGTCGGCATGCTGGTGGCCATCAGCGTGATCCGCAACGCCGGCCTGTTCGGCTTTGTCGTCGACGGCTTCAGCTGGCTGTTCGGCGCGCTCGGCTTCAACACCGATTTCGTGCCGGCGCTGCCGACCGCGCTGATGAAGCCGCTCAGCGGCAGCGGCTCGAAGGCGATGATGATCGACGCCATGCAAACCTACGGCGTCGACTCCTTCGTCGGCCGCCTCGCGTGCGTGTTCCAGGGCTCGGCCGACACCACGTTCTACATCGTGGCGCTGTACTTCGGCTCGGTCGGCATCCGCAAGACGCGCTACGCGATCTCGTGCGGCCTGATCGCCGACTTCGCCGGCGTCGTCGCCGCCATCTCGGTGGCCTACATCTTCTTCCACTGAACGGATCGCCATGCTTCATCGCCTCCTCCTTGCCGCGCTGGCCAGCCTCGCAGCCGCCGGCGCCGCCCACGCCACCGAGTTGCCGGAGCCGGTCGTCCGGCTGATGCGCGCGGCGCAGATCCCGCCCGAGGCGGCCGGCGTGCTGGTGCTGCGCGGCGACGCCACCGTGGTGTCGCACAACGCCCGGCAAATCATGCAGCCGGCATCAACGGTCAAGCTGTTCACCACCATGACGGCGCTCGAGCAACTGGGGCCGGTGTTCCGCGGCCGCACCGAAATGCTCAGCAGCGCGCCCGTCGTCAACGGCGTGCTGCGGGGTGATTTGATCCTGCGCGGCGGCGCCGACGGCGACTTCGACGAGGACGTGCTCGGCCACATGCTGCAGGCGCTGCGCAACCAGGGCATCAAGGCCATCCAGGGCGACGTCGTGCTCGACCGGCAATTGTTCCAGCCGGCGCGGCCCGACGTCGGCCTGCCGCCGTTCGACGAATATCCGTGGGCCTACTACAACGTCGTGCCGAACGCGCTGCTGATCAACACCAACCTGCTGAAGGTGGAGCTGCGCTCGGCCGGCGGCAAGCTGTCGCTGGCGATGACACCGCCGATGGACCAGGTCGGCGTGCGCTCGGAGATGGCGGCCAGCGACGCGCCCTGCCCGGCGTGGGAGAACGGCTGGCGCGATCCCGGCATCGCGCGCGACGGCGACAGGATCGACGTCGTGCTGCACGGCAGCTTCCCGCGGGATTGCGTCAAGTCGATCAGCGTCAACGTGCTCGACCCGCACGACTACCTCGCGCGCCTGCTGCGCGCCACGTGGAGCCGGCTGGGCGGCAAGCTGGGCGGCGAGGTGCGCGAGGCGGGCGCGCCGACGCCGCCGTCGCTGCCGGCACCGGCGGTCAACGCCGACACCGACGCCACCGCCGCCAGCCCGGCGCCCACCACGCCGCCGGCCGCCTCGTCCGCCGCCTCGTCCGCCGCCGCGCCGGTGCTGCGCCTGCTGGCCGAGCACGTCTCGCGGCCGCTGCCCGAGACGCTGCGCGACATCCACAAAAACTCCGACAACACGCTGGCCGGCACGCTGTTCCTCAGCCTGGGCAGCCTGGAGGCGGACCCGACGCTCGGCAGCCGGCCGCTGCCGCCGGACGCCGCCTACCCCACCACCGCCGCGCGCGCCGACGCCGCCATCCGCGCCTGGCTGCGGCAACGCGGCATCGACGACACCGGGCTGGTCATCGACAACGGCTCCGGTCTGTCGCGCCTGGCCCGCGCCACGCCGGCGCAGGTGGCCGGCGTGCTGCGGGCGGGGCTGCAGAGCCTGTGGATGCCCGAATTCCTCTCCAGCCTGCCGATCGCGGCCACCGACGGCACCATGCGCCGGCGCCTCAAGGACAGTCCGGCGGCGATGCGCGCGCGCATCAAGACCGGCACCTTGAAAGGCGTGATCGCCGTCGCCGGCTACGTGCAGGACGCCGGCAACCAACCCGTCATCGTGGTCGCCATGCTCAACGACGAGCACGTCGCCAACGGCGCCGGGCGCGCCGTGCTCGACGCGCTGATCGACTGGGTGGCGCGCTCCGGCGCGCCGGCCGGCACGGCCGTCCCCGACGTCCCCTACGCGCCGAGCGCGCCGTCGGCCACCAGGTAATCGATCATGGCCCGCACCTTCAGCGCCAGGTGCGGGCCGGGCATGTAGACCGCGTGCACGGTGCCGGCATACGGCTCGTCGAACGTCCAGTCCGCCAAAATCCGCACCGCGCGGCCCTGCGCCAGCGCCGCGCGCGCGGTGAAGTCCGGCACCAGGCCGATGCCGCCGCCGGCCTCCACCACCGCCATCAGCGCCGCGCTGTTGTTGATCGTCAAGCGCGACGGCACGCGGATGCTGGCGATGTCAGGACCGTCCGTCCCCTCGCGCCGCATGGTCCAGGCCGCGCCGAAACGCGCGTAACCCAGGTAGTTGCAGCGGTGTTGCGGCAACTCCTGCGGCGCGGCCGGCGTGCCGTGCGCGGCCAGGTATTGCGGCGACGCCACCAGCACATAGCGCATCGGCCCCAGCGGCCGCGCGGCCAGCCCCGGCGCCAGGTCGGCCGCGATGCGGATCGCCAGGTCGATGCCCTCCTCGATCAAATCGACGTTGCGGTCCACCAGCGACAGGCGGACGTCGACCTCGGGGTAGCGGTCCAGAAACGCCGGCAGCAAGGGCGCCAGCCACAGCTGCCCCAGCACCACCGGCGCGCTGATGCGCACCACGCCGTTGGGCCGCGCGCTGTAGCTGCCGGCCAGCGCGTGGATCTCGCGCACCGTGTTCACCATGCGGACGCAGGCGGCGTGCACCTGCTCGCCCAGCTCGGTCAGCGACACCGAGCGCGTGGTCCGCTGCAACAGCCGGCCGCCGATATAAGTCTCCAGCCGCGACACGTGGCGGCTGACGGCCGACGTCGTCAGTCCCAGCTGGCGCGCGGCGGCCGAGAACCCGCCGCTGTCGACCACCTGCGCGAAGATCGCCATTTCCTTCAGCATTTCCATATGCCAGCCTCACCGTTGCACCTGCATCAATAATGCTTTGCATTTTAAGCCGATTGTGTATTTTTTAGATGGTGGCATACTAAATCCAAGTTATCGACAAGGAGTCATCATGAAACAACGCACTTTAGGCAGCCAGGGGTTGACGGTATCGGCGCAGGGCCTCGGCTGCATGGGCATGAGCAACACCTACGGCCCGGCCGACCAGACAGAGGCGGTCGCCACCTTGCACCGCGCGATCGATCTGGGCGTCAACTTCTTCGACACCGCCGAGCAATACGGGCCTTACGACAATGAAGCCTTGCTGGGCCGCGCCTTCGCGGGGCGGCGAGGCGAGGTCATCCTCGCCACCAAGTTCGGCTTCCGATTCGTGGATGGACGCCAGCTCGGCGCCGAGACCGACAGCAGCCCCGCCGCAATCCGCCAGGCGGTCGAGGGCTCGCTTCGGCGACTGCAAACCGACCAC
>Ga0207655_1002363_pt1 | contig 15401 bp, 13 predicted proteins | sample KBSM44metaG_FD_184398 | JGI IMG/M metagenome (GOLD analysis project Ga0207655, IMG submission 184398) | Miscanthus rhizosphere microbial communities from Kellogg Biological Station, Michigan, USA - KBS M4-4 metaG (SPAdes) (version 2) | ecosystem: Host-associated > Plants > Roots > Rhizosphere >...
CGCTGGCTTCGAGCCGCGTGCGCATCAGCTCCACGTCCAGCTTCTGGCCGACGTCCAGCACCAGGCTGCTGCCGAGCAGGAACTTGGTCGGCGCCAGGCGGTGCAGGGCGGTGGTGATCGGCACCACCAGCACGCCGTGGTCCAGCTCCGGCAGCCGGTAAAGGCTGGCGATGCGCTGGGAGATGATGTCCTGGTGGGGCGAGAACAGATCGTACGGCAGGGTTTCCCAGTCAGGGAAATGCAGCACCGGCAGATCGGGGGCGAAAAACTTCAGTTCCTGCTCCAGCCGCTCGGCGCTCTGGCTGTCGGCGGTCAAAAGCAGGGTGAAGCGTTTCGCGGCGCTGGCGGCCTCGGCAATGGCAAGGCTTTGAGCGGCACCGGGCAGGTTGCCCCAATGTTGTTTGCCAGTGGCGGCAGGAAGATTCGGCAGGCGCAGGACGGGCACGTTAGATAGAGCTCCAGGCGTTGCGGCAAAGCCTGTGATTGTAACTAAATCGGGAATCCGCTGTCAGTTTTGTGCTCGCCTTTATAGGTGCCAAATTATGTAGTGCCCGGCAACATGAAAACTCCGGATTGCTCATAAACAAAGGCTTGGGCATAATGTAGTCCCTTTTTTCAGCCCCTACATGTGGAAGGTTCCCGTGACTCAGAAGCCCGACCAGTGTCTTGGTGAATGGATCGATCGTGAAGCGCTCGCCGAAGCGATGATCCCTCTTATCGGTCAGCTCTACCGCAACAACAATGTGGTGAGTTCGATCTATGGCCGCACTCTGATCAACCGTTCAGTCATCGCAATTCTCAAGGCACACCGCTTTGCGCGTCATCGTCAGGCCGACGCGACCGAATTGTCCGTGCACGAGACTTTCCCGCTCATCAAAGCGATGAGCGAGCTCAAACTGGGTGCCGCTTCGGTGGACCTGGGAAAGCTGGCCGTCAAATACAAGGCCGAGGCCAACGGCCGCACCGCCGAGCAGTTCGTACGTGAAGAAATGGCCGAGATCGTGGGCCAGCAGAATTCCGGCGCGCGCAAGGGCACTGACGTCGTGCTGTACGGTTTCGGCCGTATCGGTCGTCTGCTGGCACGCATCCTGATCGAGAAGACCGGTGGTGGCGACGGCCTGCGCCTGCGCGCCATCGTCGTGCGCAAGGGCGCCGAGAACGACCTGCTCAAGCGCGCCAGCCTGCTGCGTCGTGACTCGGTGCACGGTCCGTTCGACGGCACCATCACCATCGACGAAGCCAACAGCACCATCACTGCCAACGGCAACCTGATCCAGGTGATCTACGCCAAGAACCCTACCGAGGTGGACTACACCCAGTACGGTATCAAGGATGCGCTGCTGGTCGACAACACCGGCGTATGGCGTGATGCCGATGGCCTGGGCCAGCACCTGCAGTGCCCGGGTATCGACCGCGTCGTGCTGACCGCGCCTGGCAAGGGCAAGCTGAAGAACATCGTTCACGGCATCAACCACCAGCAGATCACCGCTGACGACAAGATCATTTCCGCAGCCTCCTGCACCACCAACGCCATCGTGCCGGTGCTCAAGGCGGTCAACGACAAGTTCGGCATCGTCAACGGTCACGTTGAAACGGTTCACTCGTACACCAACGACCAGAACCTGATCGACAACTTCCACAAGGGCGACCGCCGTGGCCGTAGTGCCGCGCTGAACATGGTCATCACCGAAACCGGCGCCGCCACTGCCGCTGCCAAGGCACTGCCTGAACTGGCGGGCAAGCTGACCGGCAACGCGATCCGTGTACCGACGCCGAACGTGTCGATGGCGATCCTGAACCTGAACCTGGGCACAGCCACCACTCGCGAAGAAATCAACGAATACCTGCGCGAAACCGCGCTGTACTCGGACCTGCACAAGCAGATCGACTTCGTGAACTCCCAGGAAGTGGTCTCCACCGACTTCGTAGGCTCGCGCCACGCCGGTGTGGTCGACGCCGAAGCGACCATCTGCATGGATAACCGCGTTGTACTGTACGTCTGGTACGACAACGAATTCGGTTACAGCTGCCAGGTAGTGCGCGTGATGGAAGACATGGCCGGTGTAAACCCGCCTGCATTCCCGAAGTAACGCGAAAAGCAGCTGCAAGCGGCAAGTTTTAAGCTGCAAGCTGAAGCAAAAAAACGCCCCGACTGGTTCGGGGCGTTTTTGTTCGTGTCTGATTTTCAAGGGAGCGCCAGCGCGCACCAGTCCCGTAGGAGCGCGCTTGCCCGCGACTGCGATCTGTCTGCATCTCCGTCTGCAACTGACCCACCGCTATCGCGGGCAAGCGCGCTCCTACGGATCTGTGGTGTGAGGTGGTGGTGGGTACAACCCCAACCCCGTAGCAGCACGGCTTGCCGGCGGGGCAATTTCAAGGGCGCCCCCGCCAGCAAGCCGTGCTGCTACGGGACGGTGTGAAGCAGGCATAAATACAAACGCCCCGAACTTGTCGGGGCGTTTGCGTTGTTGCTTCTAACTTGCAGCTTGTGGCTTAAGACTTGACGCTGCGGTTACCCCGCGACTGCTTCCATGCGCGCCTGGCCGCCCTTGCGGAACAGCACCAGGGTAGCGATCAGGCCCAGGACGGCGGCGCCGCTCAGCCAGATGCCGGGGGCTGCCTTGTTGTCCAGCACGTGGATCAGGTAGGTACAGGCCGCCGGGGTGAAGCCGCCGAAGGTGGCGGTGGCCAGGCTGTAGGCCAGGGAGAAGCCAGTGGTGCGTACTTCGACCGGCATGATCTCGGTCAGCGAAACCACCATCGCACCGTTGTACGAACCGTACAGGAACGACAGCCACAGCTCGACCATCAGCAGGTTGGCGAAGCTCGGGTTGGCGGTCAGCCAGGACAGGGCAGGGTAGGCCGTGACGATGGCCAGGATGGTCGCGGCCAGCAGCAGCGGTTTACGACCGATCTTGTCCGACACCGCGCCCATCACCGGCAGCCAGATGAAGTTCGAGATACCCACGCACACGGTCACCAGCAGGCTGTCCAGATCGGACAGGTGCAGCTCGTTCTTGCCGAAGGTCGGGGTGTAGGCGGTGATCAGGTAGAACGACACGGTGGTCATGACCACCAGCGCCATGCCGGCGATGACCACGCCGAAGTTGGACCCGATGGACTTCATCACCTCGCCCATGGTCGGACGGTGTTTGCGTGCACGGGCTTCGAACTCAGGGGTTTCTTCCAGCGAGCGACGGATGATGAAGATCGCCGGAACGATCATGCAACCCACCAGGAACGGCACGCGCCAGCCCCACTGGCCCATGTCTTCAGGCGTCAGCCAATGGTTCAGGCCAACACCCAGGAGGCCTGCGAACACCACGGCGGCTTGCTGGCTAGCAGACTGCCAGCTCACGAAGAAGCCTTTGCGGCCCGGCGTCGAAATCTCGGCCAGGTACACCGACACACCGCCCAGTTCCACACCGGCAGAGAAGCCTTGCAGCAGGCGGCCGATGAGCACCAGCAACGGCGCCGCGACGCCCAGGGTCGCGTAACCCGGTACGAAGGCGATCAGCAGGGTGCCCATGGCCATCAGGGCCAGGGTGATGATCAGGCCTTTCTTGCGGCCGTGGTGGTCGATGTAGGCGCCGAGGAAAATCGCGCCCAGCGGACGCATCAGGAAGCCGGCACCGAAGGTGGCCAGCGAGAGCATCAGCGAGGCGAATTCGCTGTCGGCAGGGAAGAATGCCTTGGCAATGGCGGTGGCGTAGAAGCCGTACACCATAAAGTCAAACATTTCAAGGAAGTTGCCGCTGACAACGCGAAATATCGCCTTGCCTTTGCCTGTGTTCGAGGCCATTTGGAAATACTCACTCAATGCGTCTAGCTAGGGGGATCCGTTGTATTTATGCGTCCTCTCATGCGGGGTCGGAGCTTGGCCTCCCACGCCGCATATTTGTAACGATATGTGTAAAAGTGGTGGATAGCAATCAGAAGACACTTATCATGCTGCGCCGTTCCGGGGTGGCATGGGCTTATTTGAGCAGCGCTTCACGCAGGTCGGCGGACAGGCCGTCCGGAGCCAGCCAGATCGCGAAATACACCTTGGCCAGCTCCGCATCGGCGCTGGCGAAGATCACTTTGCCGTTGCGGGTGAGGTTCAAACCGTCGCTGCGGTTCCAGCTCAGGTCGTAGCGATCGCCGTCCTTGATGTCCTGAAAGCTGTTGTGCAGGCGATCGAGTTCGGGCTTGAGGCGTTTCAGGGTTTGCGCAGGCTGCTGTTTTTCAAGCGCAACGTTGGCGGCCTTGATGACGTCCTCGCGGTCGATGTCGCGAAAGTAATAGAGCTCAAGCTTTTGCGGCGTCTGCGAAAAGGCGGCCTGCCGGGCAGAAACCGAGGGTTCGGCATAGAAAGCCGCGGCGTACACGTCCGTCCACAAGTACGTGAGGATTGCCTGATTCTTGCGCTCGAGCACCGGAGCCTGGCCTTCGAGCCGGGCCGGAAAGTCGGCCTTTTTCAGCAGGTCCGCGTGAGAGGCAAGGGCGAGAGGGCTGGCAATGAGGCCCAGGACGAGTATCCAGTGAGTCAGGCGGTGGCGCATGGGTAGGGCCTTGTGTGCGGTCGAGTGTGTAAGGGTATGTCAGATTGGCCGCCGCCGGGCGTCAGCGCAAAAATCCTCACAAAGCGTACGCAAACCCACAAAATCTCAGCTTTTATTGGGATTCCCACAGCGTAGGGATTTATCATCCGCACACTTTGGCGTCTGAACGGCTGTTGAGGCCGATCAAATGCCACGTCACTCAGCCAGAATTGGCATGTGACACGACCAAGGGTTAATGTTCCCCGCGACGCGAGACGTTTAGACTGCGCCGCGAGTTTCGATTCTTCATGCCGCCAGCCGCGGCCTGATCCAGCCGGAGACGCCAGAGTGGCGTCTCGGCCTGTTCTGAGGAGTACGCATGGCTGTCTACAACTACGACGTAGTGGTGCTGGGTTCCGGCCCGGCTGGGGAAGGCGCGGCAATGAACGCCGCCAAGGCTGGGCGCAAGGTGGCGATGGTCGACAGCCGTCGCCAGGTCGGCGGCAACTGCACCCACCTGGGCACGATCCCGTCCAAGGCACTGCGTCACTCGGTCAAGCAGATCATCCAGTTCAACACCAACCCGATGTTCCGGGCCATTGGCGAACCGCGCTGGTTCTCCTTCCCGGACGTGCTGAAAAGCGCCGAAAAGGTCATCAACAAGCAGGTGGCCTCGCGCACCGGTTACTACGCTCGCAACCGGGTCGACGTGTTCTTCGGCACCGGCAGCTTTGCTGACGAACGCAGCGTCGATGTGGTCTGCAACACCGGCGTGGTAGAAAAACTGGTGGCCAACCAGATCATTATCGCCACCGGTTCGCGCCCTTATCGCCCAGCCGATATCGATTTTTCCCACAAGCGTATCTACGACAGCGACACCATCCTCAGCCTGAACCACACCCCGCGTAAGCTGATTATCTACGGCGCAGGCGTGATCGGCTGCGAATATGCGTCGATCTTCAGTGGTCTGGGGGTGGACGTCGAATTGATCGACAACCGCGACCAGTTGCTGAGCTTCCTCGACGCGGAAATTTCCCAGGGCCTGAGCTACCACTTCAGCAACAACAACGTGATGGTTCGCCACAACGAAGAATACGAGCGGGTCGAAGGGCTGGAAAACGGCGTGATCCTGCACCTCAAGTCCGGCAAGAAGGTCAAGGCCGACGCCCTGCTGTGGTGTAACGGTCGGACCGGCAACACCGACAAGCTGGGTCTGGAAAACGTCGGCATCAAGGCCAACGGCCGTGGCCAGATCGAGGTCGATGAGGAATACCGCACCAGCAAGCCGAACATCTATGGCGCCGGCGACGTGATCGGCTGGCCAAGCCTGGCCAGTGCGGCCTACGACCAGGGCCGTTCGGCCTCGGGCAAGGCGGTGGACAACGGAACCTGGCGGTTCGTCAACGACGTGCCGACCGGCATCTACACGATTCCGGAAATCAGCTCGATCGGCCAGAACGAACACGATCTGACCCAGGCAAAAATCCCGTACGAAGTGGGCAAGGCGTTCTTCAAGAGCATGGCTCGCGCGCAGATCTCCAACGAGCCGGTGGGCATGTTGAAGATCCTGTTCCACCGCGAAACCCTGGAAATCCTGGGCGTGCATTGCTTCGGCGACCAGGCGTCGGAGATCGTGCACATCGGCCAGGCGATCATGAACCAGCCGGGTGAGGCGAACTCGATCAAGTACTTCGTCAACACCACCTTCAACTACCCGACCATGGCCGAAGCCTATCGGGTAGCGGCGTACGACGGCCTCAACCGGCTTTTTTGAGCGGCTCCGGCCGGTGGCCTGAGCCGGCCGGGGAGACCGATTTCAGTAATTCCCGAGGGTGGCGCTGGCCAAACCGGGAAAGTCTGTAATCAGGCTGTCAACGCCGAAGTCGGCGAGTCTGCGCATCAGCGCAGGCTCGTTGACTGTCCACACCGACACATGCAGGCCCTGATTCTGGGCTCGCTTCAGGCGTTCGGGCGTGCATAGCGTCCAGTTCAGCGCAAGAATTTCACAGCCGTAGCTCTGCGCAACCTTCAGCGGATCCAGCCAGGCATACTCCGCCACCAGCCCCCTCGACACGTCCGGTGTCAATTCCAGTGCAGCCCCCAGCACCTCCCGCGAACTCGAGGTGATGGTGATCTTGTCCAGCAAGCCATGACGCTGGGCCATTTCGCGAATCGCCAGCACCGTGGTCGCCGAGCGGGTGCGTGACGCGCTTTTAACCTCCAGTTGCCAATGATCGAAATCGCACTGCTCGAACAGCTCCTCAAGACGCGGAATCGGGCACGGCTGCACCCAGCCCGGGCCACCCTTGCGGGCGTCGTAGGTCACAAGGTCGGCGGCGTCATGCTCGACCACCTTGCCGCGCCGGTCGGTGGTGCGTTTGAGGGTCGGGTCGTGGATGACCATCAGTTCGCCGTCGCGGGACAGGTGCAGGTCCAGTTCGCAACGCTTGACCCCATGCTTGAGGCATTCCTTGAAGCTGGTCAGGGTGTTTTCCGGTGCTTCGCCCTTGGCGCCGCGGTGGCCGTAGATTAGGGTCACAAATGCTCCTTCGATAACGCGCCTTAAGGCTGAAAATCAGGTGGGATCGGGATTGCTCTGCTCTCGGGCAAGCCTGCGCTGGGCGGCTTGTCGTTGCAGGATGTGTCTGGCCAGCAACTGGCGCTGGGCGTCGGAGAGGTCGACCCATTCGGTGCCCACCTCGAAGTCGCCGATCTTCAGCGAATGGCACTGGGTCACCCGGGCGCGCAGCATCATGCCGGAGGCCTGTGGCATCAGCACCATCTTGACCGACAGCAGGGTGTCGACCGGGAAGGGGCGGTGGGATTCGAACTGCAGCCCGCCCTCGGACATGATGACCTTTTGCGGCGCGCCCAGCTTGCCCAGCACGGTCTGCGCGACCACCTGGCCGAGCAGGTCGATGCGCTTGCTCATGGCCCGCAGGAAGCTGTTGGTGGTGCGGTCACGGTCATCGAGCTGGCGCAGCAGATGCTGGGATTCGAACTCGGCCACGTGCAGTTCGCTCAGCAGATCGAACAGCGTGGAGCTGTCGTTGTGCGCGTGTTCGTCCAGGGTACCGGAGGCTGGAATGCGTTGAATTTCCAGTGCGACGCTGTCCTCGATACGGTAGTATTCGCGGCGTTCTTCTTCATCTAGTGTCGGCATGGCGAACCCATGGTAGCGGCGGTTGTCAGAGTGATTGCGCTTGAATCGCGGCTCATTGATTCGAGTGTAAAGCCGCAGGCCCAGGCCCGCCACAAGGACGTTCCCATTCCTTTGAACAAGCCCTTACATGTTCAGACCTCTTTTTGTTTTCATCGGCACGCGTTACACCCGTGCAAAACGCCGTAACCATTTTGTCTCCTTCATTTCCCTGACGTCGATGATCGGGCTCGCCCTGGGCGTCGTGGTGATGATAGTCGTGTTATCGGTCATGAACGGCTTCGATCACGAGATGCGTACCCGGGTTCTCGGCATGGTTCCACACGCGACCATCGAATCCGGCGAGCCGATCAACGACTGGCAGAACCTCGCTGCGCGGGTCAAACAGAACCCGCAGGTCGAGGCCGTCGCGCCGTTCACCCAGATGCAGGGCCTGCTGACCAACAATGGCAACGTGCAGAAAATCCTGCTCAATGCCATCGACCCGGTTCAGGAACGCAAAGTTTCGATTATCGACGGCTTCATGAAACAGGGTCATCTTGACGATCTGGTGTCAGGCGGCTTCGGTGTGGTCATCGGCGACAAGGCTGCGGCCAAGCTCGGCGTGGGCATCGGCGACAAGGTGACGTTCGTGTCGCCCGAAGTTACGGTCACGCCTGCCGGGATGTTCCCGCGCATGAAGCGCTTCACCGTGGTCGGCATCTTCCACGTCGGCGCCGGCGAGCTGGACGGCTATCTGGGGGTGACCAACCTTCAGGACCTGGCGCGCCTGCATCGCTGGAAGCCCGATCAGGTGCAGGGCCTGCGCCTGAAGTTCACCGACCTGTTCAAGGCGCCGCGCACGGCCTACGAAATTGCCCAGAACCTGGGCGACCACCAGTACTACTCCCGTGACTGGACCCGCACCCACGGCAACCTGTACCAGGCCATCGGCATGGAGAAATCCATCATCGGCCTGCTGCTGTTGCTGATCGTGGCGGTGGCGGCGTTCAACATCATTTCGACCCTGGTGATGGTGGTCAACGACAAGCGCGGCGACATCGCGATCCTGCGCACCCTGGGTGCGACGCCGGGCCAGATCATGCGCATTTTCATGGTCCAGGGCACGGTGATCGGCGTGGTCGGCACGCTGGTCGGCGCCGGTGTCGGCATTCTTGCGGCGTTGAACGTCAGTTCCGCGATTTCGGCGCTCGAAGGCCTGATCGGCCACAAGTTTCTCAACGCGGATGTCTATTTCATCGACTATCTGCCCTCGCAATTGATGACCGAAGACGTGCTGCTGGTGTGCGGCGCGGCGCTGGTCCTGAGTTTCCTCGCCACCCTGTATCCAGCCTGGCGTGCGGCGCGCACCCAGCCGGCAGAGGCGTTACGTTATGAGTGAGTCGGGCATGAGTGATAAAGCTGTTCTGAGTTGCCGCAACCTGGGCAAGTCCTACGAGGAAGGCCCTGAATCGGTAGTGGTGCTGTCCGGTCTGCAACTGGAACTGCATCCGGGCGAGCGCGTGGCGATCGTCGGCAGTTCGGGTTCGGGCAAGAGTACCTTGCTCAACCTGCTCGGCGGCCTGGACACGCCCACCGAGGGCAGCGTCTGGCTGGCCGGTGAAGAGTTGTCGGCGCTGAATGAAAAGGCCCGGGGCCTGTTGCGTAACCGGGCGCTGGGTTTCGTCTACCAGTTCCACCACCTGCTGCCCGAGTTCACGGCGCTGGAAAACGTCTGCATGCCGCTGCTGATCGGCAAGACCTCGATCCCCGAAGCCCGCCAGCGCGCCACGGCGCTGCTGGAGCGTGTAGGGCTTGCGCACCGACTGGCGCACAAGCCTTCGGAGCTGTCCGGTGGTGAACGCCAGCGTGTGGCGATTGCCCGCGCGCTGGTCAACCAGCCGGGGCTGGTGATGCTCGACGAGCCGACCGGCAACCTCGACTCCCACACCGCCCAAGGCATCCAGGACCTGATGCTGGAACTCAGCACCTCGTCGCGCACCGCGTTCCTGGTGGTGACCCACGACATGAATCTGGCGCGCCAGATGGACCGCGTCTGGCGTCTGGAAGAAGGCCGTCTGGTCGAGGCGTGATGTTTTCAGCCCCTTCGGGGGCTTCATTTTCAGCTACGGTGCTTCACCCATGTTCAGACCGTTATCCATCTTTATCGGCGCGCGCTACACCCGGGCCAAGCGGCGCAACCACTTCATCTCGTTCATTTCGATGACCTCGATGATCGGCCTTGCGCTGGGCGTCCTGGCCATGATCGTGGTGCTGTCCGTGATGAACGGTTTCCAGAAGGAAATGAGTTCACGCATCCTGGGCATGGTGCCCCACGCGGTGATCGATGGCGTCAAGCCGCTCGACGACTGGAAACCGGCCGCCGACGCCGCGTTGAAGAACCCGCAGGTCACCGCCGCCGTGCCATTCACGCAAATGGACGGCATGCTTTCCTACAAGGGTTCGATGCAGCCTATCGAGATCAATGGCGTAGACCCTGCGCTGGAATCCCAGGTGTCCATCGTCACCCAGCACATCGTTCAGGGCCGCCTGCAGGATTTGAAAGCAGGCGAGTACGGCGTGGTGATCGGTGAAATCACCGCGCGGCGCTTTCGCTTGAACGTTGGCGACAAGATCACCCTGATCGTGCCGGAAATCAGCAGCGATCCGGGTGGCATCACCCCTCGTCTGCAACGCCTGACGGTGGTTGGGGTATTCAAGGTCGGGGCCGAGCTGGACGGCTCCATGGCCTTGGTCAACGTGGCCGACGCCGCCACCATCAAGCGCTGGCAGCCCAATCAGGTGCAGGGCGTGCGCCTGGCCCTGACCGATCTATACGCCGCGCCGCAAGTCTCGGCGGCCATCGCAGGTAATCTGGGCGCGGCCTACAAGGCCGATGACTGGACCCACACCCAGGGCAGCCTGTTCAGCGCCATGAAAATGGAAAAGACCATGATTGGCCTGCTGTTGCTGATGATCGTCGCAGTGGCGGCCTTCAACATCATCGCCACGCTGATCATGGTGGTGAACGACAAGGGCGCCGACATCGCGATCCTGCGCACCATTGGCGCGACGCCACGGCAGATCATGGCCATCTTCATGGTGCAGGGCACTGTGATTGGCGTGGTCGGTACGCTGATCGGCGGCGTGCTGGGTGTGATCGCCGCGATCAACGTCAGCCAGTTGGTGGGTTGGGTCGAGCGCGTCACCGGGCAGCACATCTTCACCTCGGACGTGTACTTCATCAGCAACCTGCCATCGCAACTGGAAGGCAGTGATGTGGTGATGATTTGCGCCGCGGGGCTGATTCTCAGCTTCCTGGCGACTATCTATCCGGCGTACCGCGCCTCGCAGATCCAGCCAGCCCACGCGCTGCGCTACGAGTAAATCCGCCGGTCAATGCCCCATCAGCCAGTGTTGATGGGGCCCCGGCAGCGTCCACAGTCCGAACAGGATCACCAGCAGCCCGCCGGCCACCCGTATGCCACGCTTGCGCAGCAACGCAGTGGTGCGCTCGGCGGCAAGGCCGGTGGCCAGCAGCACCGGCCAGGTGCCAATCCCGAACGCCAGCATCAGCAGTGCACTGTGCAGCGCATTGCCCTGGCTTGCCGCCCACAGCAGCGTGCTGTAGACCAGCCCGCACGGCAGCCAGCCCCAAAGGGTACCGAGCAAAAGGGCGCGGGGCATGTTCGACACCGGCAGCAAGCGGCTGGCGACGGGCTGGATGTAGCGCCAAAGCCAGCGTCCCAGGCCTTCGATGCGCGTCAGGCCGCTCCACCATCCCGCCAGGTACAGGCCCATGCAGATCAACAACAGGGCAGCGATGACTCGCAGCAACATCGCGCCAGTGCTGTTGGCCACGGCCCAGCCGGCGAGGCCGATGAACAGGCCCGCGCAGGCGTAGCTGAAAACCCGCCCCAGGTTGTAGGCCACCAGCAGGCGCAAGCGTCGGCTGCGTTGTTCGGCCGGGATCGCCATGGTCAGCGCACCCATCAGCCCGCCGCACATCCCCAGGCAATGCCCGCCACCCAGCAGGCCGAGGATCAGCGCGGAGAGGAGTTGGGGGAGGAGGTCAGGCATTGGGGTAGCCGTCGCGGGCAAGCGCGCTCCTACAGGCGACACATTGTAGGAGCGCGCTTGCCCGCGACGAGGCCGGAGAAGGCACCGCAAACCATGAATCAATCATCCTGCTTTGCCTCGACGGCTTTGCGTAAATCCTTCCCCGACGCCTCATCCACCCCCGCCTTGTGCCCGGGGTCCTGGTCATCGAACAGGATGCTATGGGCCGGACTGTCCATGTCTTCGTACTGGCCGCTGTCCACGGCCCAGAAGAACACATAGATCGCCACTGCGACGATCAGCAGGGCCACCGGAATCATGATGTAGAGCGCGGGCATCGAACCTCCGGATTCGTCAGGCGGGCAGCGGGCGCGGATGGTCGACCGGGGTGGGGGTGGCGTCTGTCTGCCCGACGCGGGTCAGGCGCAGGGCATTGAGCACCACGATCAGCGAGCTTGCCGACATGCCCGCTGCCGCCCACAGCGGCGTTATCCAGCCCAGCGCGGCGAACGGCAGCATGAGGCCATTGTACAGCCCTGCCCACATCAGATTCTCGATGATGATGCGCCGCGTGCGCCGGGCCAGGCTGAAGGCCTGCACCAGGGTCGGCAGGCGGTTGGACAGCAGCACCGCGTCGGCGCTGGTTTTTGCAAGGTCGGTAGCCGAGCCCATGGCCACGCTGATGTCCGCCGCAGCCAGCACCGGCACGTCGTTGACGCCATCACCGAGCATCAACACCTTGTGGCCCTGGGCCCGGAGCTGCTTGAGCCTCTGCAGTTTGTCATCGGGACGCAGGCTGCCTTGTGCGTCGTCGATCCCAAGCTGGGCCGCGACACTGGCGACCATGGGCGAGCTGTCACCCGACAGCAGCACAGTCCTCCAGCCTCGCTGCCTGCAGGCGTCGATCAAGGCGGCTGCGTCGTCGCGCAGGCGATCGTCCAGCACCAGCCAGGCCAGTACCTGCTGATCGTCACCTAACAGCAGCCATTGGCCGGCTTGCTCAGGGGTTGGTGGGACCGCACTGCCGCTCAGGGCGCAGACAAAAGCCGGCTGGCCGATGCGCAGCAGGCGCCCGTCGACACGGCCTTCGAGCCCCAACCCCGGGGAATTGCTCACCGCCTCGGCGGTCAATGGCGTATGGCCGAACGCGCGGGCGATGGGGTGTTCGGACCGGCTTTCCAGCGCGGCCGCCAGTGACAGGCATTGATCGTTGTTCAGCGGCCCCAGACTGCGAATGGCCCGCAGAGTCAGGCGGCCCTCGGTCAGGGTGCCGGTCTTGTCGAAGATCACCGTGTCGATCTGGTTCAGCCCTTCGAGCACATGCCCTCGGGTCAGCAGCAAACCCTGGCCGTGCAGGGTGCCGGTGGCGGTGGTCAGCGCGACCGGCGTGGCCAGCGACAGCGCGCAGGGGCAGGTGGCGACCAGCATCGCCAGCACGATCCAGAACGCGCGGGCCGGGTCGATCTGCCACCAGATCAGCCCCACCACAACCGCAGCCACCAGCGATATCAACAGAAACCACTGCGCGGCCCGGTCGGCGATTTGCGCCAGCCGGGGTTTCTCCGACTGCGCCCGTTCCAGCAAACGCACGATGGCGGAGAGTCGGGTGCTTTCACCCAGGGCCAGGACTTCCACGGTCAGCACGCTGTCCACGTTCAAGGTGCCAGCCGTGACAGCATCGCCCATGACGCGAGGCTGAGGCAGGTACTCGCCTGTCAGCACCGATTCGTCGATGCTCGACTGGCCGCTGATGATCCTGCCATCGGCGGGCAAGATCGCGCCCGGATGCACCAGCACCCGATCATTGAGGCGCAGTTCGCTGAGCAGGATGCGCTCGCTCTGTCCGCTTTCGGTCAAACGCAGGCAGGAGGCAGGCAGCAGGTTGACCAGTTGCCCGGTGGCCGCAGCGGTACGCTCCCGGGCGCGACGCTCCAGATAGCGCCCGGTCAGCAGGAACAGCGCAAACATGCCCACGGCATCGAAATACAACTCGCCAGTGCCGGTGATCGCGGTCCAGACGCCTGCGCCGTAGGCCAAGCCAATGGCCAGCGACACCGAGACGTCCATGGTCAACTGGCGGGTGCGCAAGTCACGCAGGGCGCCCTTGAAGAACGGAGCGCAGCTGTAAAGCACGATGGGGGTCGTCAGAAACATTGCGACCCAGCGCAGGATGGTGTGCATCTCGGGGCTGAGGTCGATATTGAATTCCGGCCAGGTGGCCATGGTTGCCATCATCGCCTGGAACCACAGCAGCCCGGCGACGCCCAACTGGCGCAGGCTACGGCGGTTTTCCCGGGCCAGACGTTCGGTGGCCTGGTCAGCCTGCCAGGGGTGGGCAGCATAGCCGATGCTGCGTAGCTCAAAGAGCACCTGACTCAGGGGTAGCTCGGCGTCGTTCCAGCGCAGATAAAGCCGGTGGTTGGACAGGTTCAGCCGCGCTTCGACCACCGCCGGCAACGTGCGCAGGTGTCGTTCGATCAGCCAGCCGCAGGCCGCGCAACTGATGCCTTCGATCAGCAGCGTGGTGTCGGCCAGGTCCTCGGCATGGCGAACGAAAGGCGCCTGCACATCGGGGCGGTCATACAGCGCCTGTTCTTCGAGCAATTGCGAAGGCAGGGCCTGAGGATTGACCGAGGCTTCGCTGCGATGGCTGTAGTAGCTTTCCAGGCCGCCCGCGACGATGGCCTCGGCCACTGCCTGGCAGCCCGGACAGCAGAACGGGCGGGACTCACCGAGTACGACGGCGCTGAAACGATCACCGGGCGGAACGGGCAGGGCGCAATGAAAGCAAGGGGTTGGGGCGTTCACGTCATCACTTCTTTTCGGCACCCTGCAGCGGCTCGTCACCCAGGATCAGGTCCTTGTCACGGGTCACAGACTCTTCCTCGAACAGGCGCCATGTCTGGCTGTTCTCCACGCCCAGCAACTCGACGAAACGACGGCCTTCGACCCGGTCACTCATCTGCCCGACGTAGCGCCCCGGTTGTGCGGGGTTGCGGGCCAGGATGATCTTGCGATCCTTTTCCGGCTGGGTGGGGGAGATCAGGTTCAGCACCAGGGTTTCCGGCTGGCTGTTGCCGGTCAGGCGCAGGTCGGCCTCGCCGGTGAGGTCATCCAGGGTCACGGTGGCGCGCAGTTTCAGGGTTTGCGCCAGCAGCTCGCGGTCCAGGGAACGGTTGATGCCTTTGCCTGCTTCGTAATAGTTGTCGTTGACCAGGTTATCCGGGTTGTCCACAGCGATGGTCACCATGGCCACGGTCAGGCCTACCGAACAGGTCAGCATGCCGATGATGATCCAGGGCCAACGATGTCGGTACCAGGGGTTTGCAGCAGTCGCTACGCTCATGTGTGACGTCTCTCAACGAACTTGTGGGCCGATGAATCGGCTCTTGGCTTGTACTTCGGTGCCGCTGTTTTCGATGTCCTTGAGGATGAAGTGGATCTCGTTGGTGCTCGACGGCAGTCGCTCAGGCGACACCGACAGCTCCACCGGCATGGTGAATATCTCGCCGGCGGCCACCTTGATTTCACGCCGGCCCTGCAGCTTGAGGTCGGAAAGCCCGGTAGCGTCGAGTACGTAGGTGTGGTCGATCTGATCCTTGTTCATGATCTTCAGGCTGTAGACGTTCTCGATTCGCCCTTCGGCGTTCTCACGGTACAGCACGCGGTCCTTGCTGACG
>Ga0207655_1002364_pt1 | contig 15397 bp, 18 predicted proteins | sample KBSM44metaG_FD_184398 | JGI IMG/M metagenome (GOLD analysis project Ga0207655, IMG submission 184398) | Miscanthus rhizosphere microbial communities from Kellogg Biological Station, Michigan, USA - KBS M4-4 metaG (SPAdes) (version 2) | ecosystem: Host-associated > Plants > Roots > Rhizosphere >...
ATCAGTAAAACATCATAGAGGAATTACCCATGGCAGATTGCCAGAACAGCAACGAACGTTTGTTCGGTGGTGCCGTTGTGCTTGAAGTTGCCGATGGCTGCAGCGATGTGCTGCCGCAGGAGTCGGAATGGAAAGCTCTGGCCGCCGGCACAAGTAAGGGGTGGGACTTCTCACCAAATACTGTCACGTCTGACGCAGATGATGGTGGTGGCTTTGTTGAGAGCATCATCACCAACTCGGATTTCACCATGAGCTTTGAAGGTGAAGTGCGCAAGAAAGGTAAGCTGGACCAGTATGGCGTTGGCCGCTTCATCAAGTATTTCGCCGCTGAACTTAAGGCCAGGCGCCAGCCTGGCATCTGGGTTCGTATGGAATACGGTGAGGTGACATTCCAGGGCTACATGGTCATCACAGCACTAAGCTCTGACGGTGGCACGAATGATATCGTGACATTCACCACAGAGTTCAAAGTGGGCGATGCTACGACCATTCAGGTTATCGATACTGATGAGACTGTCGTAGCAACAGGCGTAACAGTAACTCCAGCCACAGCAAGTCTGGCAGTTGGTGCTACACGTCAGCTTACTGGCACTGTACAGCCTACTGATGCAACTGACCGCACCGGCACCTGGACGAGCTCGGATGCTACGAAAGCAACCGTCAGCAGCACCGGTCTGGTTACGGCGGTAGCAGCGGGCTCAGCGACAATCACTTTTAAGTCGAATGACGGCAACTTTATCGGCACCTGCGCGGTTTCTGCCACAAGTTGATAATCGAGCGGGCATTACCTTGCCCGCGTTTTGACAGCCTTGAACGCTGAGGTGTTTGACAGGAGTTGTGTGGGTTGTTATCATTTGGAAGCAAATGAAGTTATTTAGGCTAGGTGGTGTCGGGAGTTCAATTCTCCCCCTAATCGTAGCAGGCATTCTATTTTCAATCAGTTACATAGCTGGTTATAAAAAGAACAAGCTAATTGCTCAGAAATCCACCAATCCAGAAGGAGCTAAATAATGAAAATCTTCAAAAATAAAATTCAAGAAATCAGTTTTTACGAGTCGATCCAAAACTTCAGTAACAACGGTGCATTTGTTGCGTTAGGTTCAGGCCAGACACTACTATCCTAAGTAGCTTCATTTTTGCAAACCCCGCTAATCGCGGGGTTTTTTTTATGGGCAAAATTTATATGGTGCCGTACAAAGACATTGGCGAGTGCCTGATTAGCTACGGCGAAGATGAATATTTCTTTCGCCCATCCTTTACTGCGATGTCGCGCATCGGAACGCCGGAAGAAATCGTAGAGGTGTTTTACGCGCTGCATAACGACGAAGCTACACCTCGCCTGAAAGCTCTGGCTGAGAACTATCAGGCCATCCCTGAGCATCAGCGACGGTTCTACGCTGCATACAGCGGCAGCGATATTGTGCCAGCCTTTGCTCTCAAGTGGCTGCTGTCTTCAGCATGCTCTAAAGCTGCGATATCAGCCGCAATGATTGTACTGGCCGCCTGCTGTGACAGGGATGCCACTCCGCTGACTGGTGAGCTGGTGCCGGGTAAAACAGGGCGCCGCACATTCGTTTACCGGCCCGGAGCAATGCCGGTGAGGGATATGATGCTGATTTCTCAGTCCCTCATTCAGCATGGCATCATAGGTAAGGCTAAGGTCAGAAAGCTGCAGCGCCATGAGGGGAGCAGCACTTCAACTGAGTTCAATGCCTTCGAATACATCAGTGCAGCCCGTACCCATCTTGGCATGAGCCGCCAAGAGGCGGAGCAGCTGACGATGACAGAGTTCCAGATGATGCTGGCGGCGAAGTTTCCAGAGCAGAAGGGCTTCACACGTGAAGAGTACGACAGCGTGGCTGATGATTATCTGGCGAGGAAGGCTAGGAAACTGGCGAAAGGATAAGTAAACCCAGTCCAGATCGAGATTACTTAGCCTTTGAAAAGTTGAATATTTGTATCAATAGTAAGCTAATGTGCATGAGAGATGCTGCAGACATGCCAATACAGATACTAGGTAGCATAGGTATAGGAGTTTTACTTGTGGCCATCAAGAAAATGCCAACGAAGAAAACCATACCTAGCTCAACAAATGTCAATGCGTACAAAATTACAACCGAAGACATATAGCCATATGCTTTCAGCTTGTACATGTTGCGTCCGCCAAGGCCCATCATAAAAGTTAGAGCAGCTATCAGTATGGCTATTGTAGTACCTGAGTACGATGCCATAGCTGCCCCCAAGGCGTCCCTATGCTCAGAAAAGGAGACGCCTTCGGCAAGCCAGCGAATGATGCAGTAAGCTACCACTACGAACGCATAAGGTATGGTAAAAAGTATGATCGCAGGGGTGATTTTTATGCGCATTCTAGCCCCCTCTCCTTAAGCGTTTAGATGGTTAATTCGTCTCCGAACATGTTTGCAAAACATTCTACAATAATCGGCTTCATCCTGATGTAGCAAGTTGCCATTTCTAACGCTAAATCTTCGTTAGTGGAACGATAAAGGTTAGCGCTTATCTGACCTTTGTTAGACAAGTAAAATTCCGTTAGCAAGTCGGCGGCTTCTTCCTTACCTTTAAGCAAAATGCTTTCATGTTGTTCATCAATGTTATCAATTATTTCCTTGGCAAAGCCTTTTATGTTACGCCTTCTTTTAGGTTTAATTGTGATTTCAATGCCTTCAAGAAGTTCTTCGTCAATAGATTGTGCGCCAAGCGTTCGAAGCACAGGACCAAGTAACCTTGAAGCTGACTCGACTCTAATGGTAGTTCTGCCGATAAACTGCATGTTCATCGCATCATCTTTTGTGATGTCGCGCATGAGTGGCTCAATAGATAACTTATGGCCATCCGGAATTTTACAGCGGGCGTTTAAATATGCAGTCAGCTCTCTGACGCTTGGCCCATAAAGCGTCTTTGCGAACCCAATAACGTTTCCGCTGATATAAAGAAATGAAGGAAACCCGAGCGATTCATCGGAGCTCAATGAGCTTCGAATCTCATCTACAGAAAAGGTTTTCCGGTTTATTCTTTTTACGAGATCTGAATCAAATGTTTTTGTAATGAGGAAGGACTCTCCAGAAATGTGGTGAGCAAAAACGTAATAATCTTCTATCTGTTGAGAATGATTTTTGGCATCGATTACTTGCTCAGATAAAAGCCTTAAGAAGTCTAGCGGGGTCTTCTTCCCTGAGTTTTTATCAAGTGCGTAGATGGCGTTGAAGCTTAATTTCATTGTGAGTCCATAAATTAGCGTTGTGGCCGCTCCTTGCCATGTTGCATGTTATCTCAATGGCATTGGATGAGGTGATGGAGCGTATGATTACCAAGCGCTCTAGGAATCATCCTATCCTTACTTTGTCTGTTCGCCCATCCTGATAGATGATCAGTGCTTATGTTTTCGTTACTTTTTTCCACACTGCTTGGTAGATTGAGTATCCACAGTCAGCAAGGGAAAAAAAATGAAATTAGAAATCAGAAGCATTCATGGGCATGGAAAAGCTACAGAAGAGTATGTGATCATTGATGTTTTAAGTGATTGCGATGCTAAGTATTACATGGTTGCTGACACCACTTATCAATCTGGTGGTATATCCAATAAAGTAAGACATACGCATTGGTTCTATCCAGCCGCCCTAAAAAAGGGAGACGTTTTAGTCTTGCATACTGGCACAGGAACGGATAGAAGCGACAAGCAAACAAACGGGGCAACCTATCATCAAAGATTTTGGGGTCTAAAATCTGCTGTATGGAATGATGATGGAGATGGTGCGCTACTTTTTGAGATTAATACCTGGAGAACTACCAAAGTTGCTGAAACGAAGTGAAATGAAGACCATCTTCGGGTGGCTTTTTGTTTTGCATCACCTTGCACCCACTCCATGTTAGGATTTATCCCATCATTTACTTTGGGGATAGGGATATGAAGAAGCTGATTTTGGGTGCATTGGCGATAGTTACGGTTACTGCTGCTAGCAAGCCGCCTTACAATCTGCACGTGCCGTCAGATCCTAATGCTACCTTTACAGTGCTGGAGATTGGAAACAAAGGAAATCTCGCCACTATAATCACCAAGCGAGATGGAAAGTCAGGCACAACTTATTCGCAGCGTGCCTACGATTGCAGCGCAAGGAAGGTTATGTATTTAGGTTCTGGCGAGACATTAGGTGAGATGCGCTCATCTAAACCTGACGATCACCTTTCATCAATAGTTGATGGCTCAATTGCAGATTATGTCGGTAATGAGGCATGCAAATAGAATCAACCCCCTTCAAACAACCCGCTTCGGCGGGTTTTTTATTGCCCGGAGATCGTGATGTCAGAAAAAGTCGGAGAGATTTACTACGAGGTTGGTGCTGACATTGCTCCTCTATTGCAAGGCTCCACGCAAGCTAATGCTGCGCTTGATGCTATGGGAAAGGGTGCAGACAAGGCATCAGGCAACATGGACGGACTTGAGCGCTCCGCATCAAAGACTGGCAAGGCTGTTGCCCGAGCTGCTGACGATGCAAGTCAGGCCGCGAAAATCATGGAGCGTCTCGGTAATGAGATAGCGGTGCTGGAAGAGGCCAACCAGAATGGAGCCCGCAGCGCCACTGTATTGGCTGCACAACTGATAGCTGCAGGTGAAGCATCAGAAGCGCAGACAAAAGAGATTGGAAACCTTGCAGGCAAGCTTTTCGATGTAAAAGAGGCTGCCGCTGAATCAGCAAAGTCACTTGCCTCAAACGCTGCGGCGATGCAGCGAGCTCAGTCAGCCATTGCTTCGCTGGAGAGCGACGTATCAGTGTTGAGCGACGAAATGGAGTCTGGATCACGTAGCGCCGCTATCCTCGCTGCTCAGTTAAAAGCGGGCGAAGGTGCAACACAAGATCAGAAGAGCCGCATTAGTGAGCTTACGGGCAAGCTATATGACATGAAGGCCGCGCAGGATGCTTCAACGCGCGCCACAATGCTCGCATCGAAACAGGCGGCGCAGCAGGCCAATGATGCAGCCAAACTTCGCTCAATGTCTTCCAGTTTCGCTCAGCAGATAGCGATTCTCAATGAAGAGCAAAGGAATGGTGCCCGAAGCGCAGCCATGCTGGCAGCGAGATTGCAGGCCGGGTCCACAGCCACTGCGGAGCAGAGAAAAGAGATTGGCGAGCTGGCTGGCAGGCTATATGACATGAAGCAGGCGCAGGATGCAGCAGCATCATCGACTGAAAAGGCAGCGGCTTCATCTGGCAGGATGGAGATGATGATGAACCGAGTTGGCTTGGCAATAGCAGGTGCTTTTACGTTGCAAGCTGCCGGTCGCATCATTTCTATAGCGGATCAGATGTCAATTCTTCAGGCTAGGGTTGAACGGCTTTCTCCTTCAATTGAAGTTGCAAAGAGTACAATGGCCAGTTTAAGCGCTATCGCAGCTCAAACTGGCAGCAGCCTCGATGATACGGAAAGGCTTTGGGAAAAATTAACTCAGTCATTAAAATCTGCTGGCGTATCAAACTCTCAGATCCTCGCCCTTACAGAAACTCTCCAAAAAATAGGAACTGTTGGCGGCTCATCCAGTGAAGAGATGAGCTTAGCTCTACGACAATTCGGGCAGTCTCTGGATGGCGGAACTATCCGGGCGGAGGAATTTAACTCGATTATTGAGCAGATGCCGGAACTGGCGCGCCAGATGGCAGCCGGTTTAGGAATATCTGTTGGTGATTTACGTAAGAGGATGCTCGAAGGCAAGCTAACAGCGGAGGATGCGCTGAATGCAATAAGATCCCAAGCTGGGAAGGTGAGTGAAGAATTCGACAAAATGCCTTCAAGCGTCGAACGCGCTACAAACTCATTGGATGTGGCATTTAAAAACGTGATTTCAGATTTGAATGAATCCATTGGGCTGACCAGGTCTCTGGCCGGCGCCATGACCCAGCTTTCAAACAACCTGAATTACTTCAATAAGAATGCAGGAGATGCAGGAAGACTGCCAAAGTTGCTTGAGCTTCAAAAGCAATATACAAGCGAGGTTCAGGAAGGGCAGAAATGGTGGGAGACTCAGTCTGTTTACCAGCAGCGCGTTGGGCAAGCGGCTTTCAACCTGAAAAATACAGAGTCTGAAATCAGAAGCATTCGAGCAGCTTCCACTAAGGAGCTTGAAAGCCAGTCCAAAATTGTTATTCCCAAGTCGACGGCTGACAGTAAAGAAGCCAAGGATCTGGAGAAGAAGTCTCAGCGGCGCTTGGAGCTTTCAAAGCTGGAAGGTCAGGCTAAAGCAAGGCTACAGGCTCAATATGATGCTGAAGATGCCGGCATAACTGATAGCAAGCGCGTGAAAGCGCTGCAGGAAGAATATGCTGCCACTGAGAAGAATACGTCTGCAACGAAAGCTGGAAATGCAGAAGCTAAGAGATCTGCATCTCAGGCGGAATCGGTAACGCAGAAACTTGAAGCTCTCAGGGCTAAGTCAGAGCAGGTAGGCGATACGACGAAGGAACTGTCACGAGCTCAGTCAATTCTGGCTGCTGAGCAGTCATTAGGTAAAGGCGCTACGGATGCTCAGATAGAACAGGCCGGGAAGTATGCGGCGAAAATCTGGGATCAAAACAATGCCCTTCAGCAACAAGCCCAAATAAAGCAGGGCATGAAATTTGCTCAGCAGGAAATAGCCGCCTCTCAGGTAATGCCGGATGCAGTTTCAGGAGCAGTAGAAAATCCTACCGCTCAGATTGACCTGCAGGAGCAACAGAAACTCGAAGCTTTAGCAAAGTATCAGGCGCTGGATGTGCAGAACGCGCAACTTTACGAAGATGCGAAAACAGCTATTCAGCGGCAGGCAGCCAATGCACGCCAGCAGATAGCGCAGAACGAAGCCAATATGCAGTCGCAGGCTATTTCCTCGATCATCGGTTCTGTTTCACAGGGCTTTGACGGACTGGCTAACTTAGCCGCCGGTGCGGCCGGTAAGAGCAGCGGCGCATATCAGGCTATGTTCGCTCTGAGTAAAGGATTTGCTGTTGCTCAAGCCGCACTTAACCTGCAGCTGGCAATCTCGCAGGCTATGGCGGACCCAACAGCTCTGACTCCAGCGCAAAAGTTCGCTAACTATGCTGCGATTGCCAGTGCTGGCGCTTCACTGCTGACCAGTATTGGTAGCATCTCTATGGGTGGCGCTCGCGAGCACGGCGGACCCGTCAATGCCAGCAGCATGTATCGGGTAGGTGAAGGCGGCAAGCCTGAAATCTTCAAGGCCAGTAATGGCAGCCAGTACATGATTCCGGGCGATAATGGCTCTGTGATCAGCAACCGGGATATCGGCAGTGGTGTCGGTGCCGGCGGTGGATTGGTAATGAATTTCAACTTCGACATTCAAACCACAGGTGGCGTTGACGAAGCCACTCAGAAGCAGATGGCTCAGATGATGCAGACCGTTGCGATCCGCACCATTAAAGATCAGCAGCGGCCTAGAGGACTTTTAAGCAAATAATTATTCTTTACTGCTGGCAATGCCGCAATCTACTAATTCCTGAGCACGGGCAATGATTTTTCCCTCAAATTCAGATTTGCGCGGTGAAAGAGATGGTTGGATAGCGAGGCTATCCATTATTTGTTTAAGTTCGAGCTGTTTTTCAGGTTCAATAACTGAAATCAGGTAGTTAAGTACTATCTGAGCGGCCATCGACTCAATCATCAAATCTTCATTCTTGTCCATAAATCATCCCTCTGTTTTGTAAAACATTATATTCGCTTCTTATCACATAACGGTCTACAAGGATTTTATATGCCAGAAACTTTCACATGGATCCCGCAGTCGGGCTTCATGGGCGAACGTACGCCTGATGTAGCTGTGGTTAAGCTGGGCGATGGTTATGAGCAACGGCAGGTTAAGGGTATCAACCCGTTAATGGGGCGGTACCAACTGACGTTCATTGGCTTCGACGATGCCAAATGTTCACGACCTAACGCAGCTAAAGCGGCCGATGCGTTCCTGAAGGCGAGGATGGCTGTCGAAGCGTTCTACTGGACGCCATCGGATACCGGCGTGCAGAGGCTGTATGTGTGCCGGTCATGGTCATTGAAGAAGACCGGCAATCAGCATGAGCTGACGGCCACGTTTGAGCAGGTGCCACGATAAATCAGGAGAAATACCATGACATTAGAACAGCGAATCGAAGCGTTAGAAAAGAAGGTGGCTAGCCTGACTCTGCCAAATGCTAAATCAGAAGAGTTGGAAAAAATTATGCAAGATGCTGTGCAGAATGTTATCAAAAATGCGTGCAGACCGGGTGGGATGCGTAGTAATGAAAGTAAAAAAGCGGCCAATAATAAAGCCGCAAAACAAAAAAATTATTCATCAAAAATGTCGTTAACAATTATTGCTTAGTTATAAGCTCAAGATTTTTGACAAGATCTTGCATCTGTGGCGTATCGATCTTAGACAGGCTATCAATAATGCTTTTACGTTTATAAGGTTCTAGCATTCCGAAAATAGCCATTACCAGTTGCTTCATAGCAACAAACTCAAATGCAATAGCTTCTGGTATTTCTTCATCCATCGTAAAATTGAAGTCAACGTATTGTCTATCAAACATATATTTACCTTCCCAGAGGTAATCAGCCATCCCTCATTACTTTGTGCGCCCATGCCCCAAACATGGACGGGCTGAATACTCAACATATACTTAACTGTCTATCAGCAACATCCTGATATTCGATCAGTAATTTTCCATAGGCTGCCATCTGGCGGCCTTTTTTATGAGCGCAATATGCGAGACATACCAGCAGAACTAATCATCGAAAGCACTGACTCCGGCGTTGGCGCGATGCTCGACCTTTTCGAGGTGGACCTTCAGTCATTCGGCGGCGATGTTATCCGCTTCCACGCTGGCACCAATGGCTATTACAACGATGTCATCTGGCAGGGCCGACAGTACTCAGCCTACCCAATAGCCGTGGAGGGCTTCGAAACAAAGTCCGAAGGCACCTATTCGCGCCCGACGATGAAGGTGGCGAATATCACCGGCCTTATCACCGGCATCAACCATGATTTCGACGATGCATTGGGGGCGGTAGTGACGCGCCGACAGGTGCTGGTTAAGCATCTCGATGCGGTTAACTTCCCGAATGGCAATACTGATGCAGATCCAACTATGGAGGCCGTATCCCGGTTTGTCATTGAGGAGATGGCTGAAGAGACATTCGAGACTGTCACTTATAACCTCGCAACGCCGGTCGACTGCGATAACGCCATCATACCGGCGCGAACCATTCTGGCCGACGTTTGCCAGTGGGTTTACCGCGGCGACGGCTGTGGCTATTCAGGCGGGCCGGTGGCTGATGAGAAAGATAATCCTACCTCGGACATGTCGCGAGATAAGTGCTCAAAGCACCTCACCGGTTGCCGCATGCGATTCCCTAAACCTGAACCGCTTCCCTATGGCGGCTATCCCGGCTCTTCAAAGGTGTCCTGATGCTTGAAGATGAATGCCTTGCATATGCAGCACTATCCCATGACGAAGTGTGCGGGCTGATTGTTGATGGTGAAAGGCTCATGCGCTGTGATAACCAGCACCCGGACCCGGGGCGAAACTTTCGCATAAGCGATACAGACTGGATGAGAGCGGAAGCGGCGGGAGAAATCACCGCCGTTTTTCATTCCCATCCAGAGCCAAAGCTCGTTCTTTCGTCTGCTGACAGGGTGGCGCAGATATCAACCGGCATTGAGTGGTGGCTGGCGAGCGCCGGCAGGCTTCGAAAGCTCCGGCCGGTACCGCATTTGCTGGGCCGCCGGTTCGAACATGGCGTGATGGATTGCTACACGCTTTTCCGGGACGCCTACCATCTTTGCGGTATAGACCTGCCAGACTTCGAGCGCACTAATGGATGGTGGGTAAGGGGAGAAAACCTCTACCTGAAGAATATGGCTTTCAACGGATTTTACGAAGTTACTCCGGCCGACATCCTGCCGGGTGATGTGATCATTAGGCGCGCCTTCCCTGAGTCAGATCCCTGCCACGCAATGCTATGGCTAGGAGACAACACATTTCTCCATCACGAACTGGCCGGGCGCCTCAGCCGCCGCGAGCCCTACCGGCAATCCTATGTAAGCCTGACGCACTCTATATGGAGGCATGAACAATGCTCATCTTTAGATTTGCGGGGAATCTCCGACGACATTTCCGCCAAATCACTCTGAATGTCGATACACCTTCGCAGGGCCTGCGCCTTCTGCTTGCTCAATGTCCCGAATTCAAACGCGATTTCTATAAAACCCGTCTGAGGCTTCGCATCGATGGTGGTGACGTGTCACAGGGTAACCTCGAATTCCACATGAACCGGCACCTTAAAGACGGCGCCACAGTGCTCTTCGTGCCGATCGTAGAAGGGGCAATCAGTGCAGTAGCTGCGGTCTGGATCATGGTGGCCGTCACGGTCGCTTCTGTCGCTTACTCACTCTACATGACCTCTCACATGAAGACGCGGAGCGCAGCAGACCAGGACACAAATTCCATTACCAACAACTCATTCACCAGTGCAGAGAACCGAGTTGGCCAAGGCCGGGCGGTTCCAATACTCGCTGGTGAAATGGTGGTTGGCAGCAACATTATTTCTCTCGGCATTGATACCAGCAACAATCAAGACTGGGATATTTCCATCAGTTAAGGTGAAAGCATGAGCTCAGGCGGCGGTGGCGGTAGCACTCCCAAACTTATCGACGACAACCTCAAATCAAAGCAGTTTCTCAAAGTCCTCGATCTAATTAGTGAAGGTCCGATTTACGGACCGGTAGACCAGAGTCACCTTTCATCATTCATGCTGAATAAAACACCCGTTACTGATGCAGCCGGCAACGTCACTATCAACGGTGTCAGCGTGGCATGGCGGCCCGGCTCTGCAAATCAGTCCCCGATCACCGGCTTCGACGCAATTGAATCAACCACTGTCGTTAATACGGATGTAACCCAGAGCACGCCTCTAGTGCGTACGGTAACCGACACTGATGTAACACGTATACGCATGAATATCGGTGTAACCGGCTTGGTTGAGCAGGACACCAAAGGCAATCAGCACGAAACTGCAGTCACTATGGCTATAGAAACGCGCACTGGCTCGACTGGATCATGGAATATTCAGAAGACCGTCACTATCAGTGGAAAGATATCAGGTGAATATCTCGAGGCGCATATCATTGACGCTCCGCTGCAGAAGCCATTTGATATCCGTCTGCGTCGCATCACTCCAGACAGTTCAAGCGACCTGATGACCAATGGCACTATCTGGAACAGCTTTACTGAGATCACAGATGACAGCCTTTCATATCCGTATGCAGCCGTAGCAGGGGCAGTGATTGATCGGGACCAGTACACCGACACGCCTACGCGCACATATCATCTGCGAGGGATTATTGTTGATGTGCCGGATAACTATGACCCGATTGCCAGAACCTATTCCGGAATTTGGACCGGCGGGTTTAAATCCGCATGGACCAATAACCCCGCCTGGCTGTTTCGCGCACTAGTGAAGAATACCCGTTATGGACTGGCTCGCCGGGCAGGCTACATCGATGTTGATGATGGCAGCCTGTATGTCCTGTCTCAGTTCTGCGATCAGCTTGTCGATGATGGCTATGGCGGTAAAGAACCACGCTTCACCCTTAACGCTTATATCACTGAGCAATCCAGCGCCCGCGATATTCTCGACAAGATTGCAGGTATGTTCCGCGGCATTGCTCTGTGGGACGGCTTGCGCTTCTCAATCATGCTGGACAACCCGCAGGACCCAGTTGCAGCTGTAACAAACGCCAGCGTTGTAGACGGGCTGTTTACTTACAGCTCCATGAAGCGTTCAGAGCGATTTAACGCCGTTGTGGTGTCCTGGACTGACCCAAACAACGGGTGGGAGCAGGTCAAAGAATACGTCTCTGATGACCAGATGATTGACCGGTATGGCTACAACGAAACAACGCTGGAAGCCTTCGGTTGTACCTCCCGCGGGCAAGCCTTCAGAGCTGGAAAATGGCTGCTGGAAACCTGTAAGCGGGAAACAAAGAAAGTCACATTCAAGATGGCGCGAGATGCTATCGCTTTCATGCCGGGCGATGTTATTGAGGTCATGGATAATGATTACGCTGCCATCAGACTTGGCGGCCGCATAATTTCTCACAGCGGCGCTGTGATAACAGTGGATACCGATGTTTCATCTCTGGCCGGTGGCGGCGACACAATGTCGCTTATGGGCTCGAATGGTAAGTTCACACGCTATCCGATCGCCTCAGTCTCAGGGCGCATCATTACCCTGAGAGTTACCCCTAACTGGGTTAAAGACGGGACGATATTTGTTATCTCTACCGGTGAAGTAGCTACGCGCTTGTTTCGGGTTATGGGAATATCTGAAGACGAAAATAACTCTGTCTACAGCATTTCAGCAACGCTCTTCGACCCTAACAAGCAGGCAATCGTGGATGATGGCGCGGTATTCGAAACGCCTAACGACACCCTGAATGGATATCGCGTCCCGAACATCGAAAACCTCCGCATCATTAACGTTAACAGCGAGACTGTTCAGGTTACAGCAACCTGGCAGACGGCTACGCTGACCAAGAAGATCGTGTTCGAACTCTACGTTTATAACGCGGATGGGAAGGTTGTTGCTCAGTACGAAACCGATCAGTTCCGTTATGACTTTTATGGTCTGGATGCCGGCATTTATTCGCTAGGCGTGCGTGGACGCAATGAGAACGGCATGAAGGGGGCTGAAACTCAGGTCACCCTGGTGATTGGCGCGCCGTCTGCACCGTCATTCATTCAGTGGACTCCAGGTATATTCTCAGCTGATATTGTCCCGGTAATGAATGTCAGCGCGACAACCGACACGACATTTGAGTTCTGGTACACAGGGGAGATTCCGGCCAGTTCAATCGGCGCGGTGGAAAGAGAGGCGCAATTCCTCGGAAGGGCGTCTCACTGGACTCTGCATGGCCTTAAGGCTGACCGCACCTACTACATGTACGTCAGGACGAAAAACGCCTTTGGTGTTTCACCGTTCGTTCAGGCTTCTGGTCAGGCGTCCTCAGACATTCCGGGCATGCTTGATTACATCGATAAAGCGATACGAGAGTCGGAGGCATTCGACCGCCTTACTTCGAATATTGATACGAACATTGAAGGCATACTTCAGAACGCCCTCAACCTTGATGCTTCAGTTGATCACCAGTTCGAGGCTTATGGTCGCAACCGCGCTGATATCATTTCTGTCCGCCAGACGGTTGCCAATAATGACAGCGCCTACGCCCAGAAGTTTGAGCAGATTCAGGCCCAGTCAGACCAGAACACCGCATCCGTGCAGCAGGTATCCAGCGCTTATTCAGACCTTAGCGGCAAGCTTTCTGCTCAATGGGGCGTGAAGGTGCAGGTGGACAGTAACGGTAATAAATATGTTGCCGGCATGCAGCTGGGTGTTGAAGGTAATGGCGGAATTACTCAGTCTTTCGCGCTATTCAGTGCCGATAACTTTGGCATCTACAACACCACAAATGGAACCTATCAGCTCGCATTTACGGCCGTTAATGGACAGGTCTTTATGCGCGACGCCTTCATCAACTATGCCTCAATTACGCTTCAGAAGGTTGGCTCATGGTATTCAGCAAACTATGTGTCAGGACAGACCGGCACGATCATGCGCTCCGACGGTTCATTTGAGCTTAATGGATACAAAGCAGGATCAGGTCGAATGACTCAAACAAACAATCAGCTAAGCGTGTATGACGGCAATGGTGTGCTGAGAGTTAGGATAGGAGAACTTTAATGGCTTACGGCTTTGGGACTTGGGATGCCAACGGTGTCGATAATAATACCGGTCTCGTTAAAATAAATGCGATCGGTGTTATGTCGATAGATTCAACCAGTAATTATAACCAGGCGTTTTCATTACCTTCAGGTTACTCACTAGACTATCTCTTTCAGGCCAGTGGCGACAGGAACGGCAATGGCAGAAAGAAGATATATGCAAGCGGTGGAAGCATATTAGTCAGCCAGGTATCCGGTTCTGATTACTCGGCAGGCACCTTTCCCAACGTGCCGGGCAATATATTGGTGTTCGTGAGGTAATATGTCCTACGGAGCAATGCTGACAGACTCAGCAGGCGTGCCATTTTATATTGGCGAAACAATGCCATTAACCCTTCTTGAAAAGCGCGGACTTAGTGTACCTGCGGCGTCAGGGTCGGGAGCCGTTATAAATTTATTTAACAATGACGGGGTCATCAGGTTTGTTTTTGTCAACAGTAATGGCGCTCAGGGCAACGCACAAAGCACGTGTGAAGCGCTGGAGTTATCTGGTGGGGTCTGGAGCTTACGCTGCGCTGGCGCGGCAAGAACAGTCAATGTTTATATTTTCGGGTACCAGTTTCAGCCAATTCCTGCATGGGGAATTCAGATAAATGATGCGCAGGGCAGGTGCATTCTTACCAATGAGACTAAGGTTCTCCGTGATGTCCAAAAACTTGGAGATGAAGCATCTGACGCAGGATCCGGCCTCAACGCCAATTTTAATATTAGCGGAGAGTGGGCGGTCGCCCCGGCTTATACTGGAAATTATACCGGCACAGTGAGTCAGGGAGGGCAGGTATACCCAGTAGTCGCTCAATATGCAAGCAGCGCAAGGTTCAACGGCAGCACCACGCAAATCACCAGTGGCTATATAGGCAATATTAATACTGGCGGGGGCGGTACTGGTACTCTTACCAATTACCGAAACCGACTGGTAGCTGTGAATGTTTTGAGGTATTGAGATTTTCGATCATTATGATTGATAAATGATGTTGATGAATTTTCGTGTCCTAGGTATAAGAGATAAAATTTTACAAGGATGATGAAATGAAAAAAATTCTCTTATGTCTAGTTCTTTCCACTCTCGCTGGATGCCAGTCATTGCCGCCGCAACAATGTTCAGCAACGGCGCGGGTAGGCGGTTAGGATGTGGCGGTGCCGATTTATGGCGTCAAAAAAGTGGCAAACCAGACTAAGTATTACGCAGGAAATCCATTCGGTTGGCAGTGGGTATCGAAATCAAACTTCACCGGAAGCACCTGCGACAAATAGTAAATAACTCAAATCAATGAGCCCGGCCACCGCGCCGGGTTTTTTATTGCCCGGAGAAAGCTATGCCAGCAGGCACTATTGCATTAACCAATAACTCAACAGCTGTGACAGGCTCGGGGACCAGCTTCACAACTGAGCTTAAAGCGAACGATTTTATTGTTGCGGTTGTTGGCGGGATTACTTATACGCTCGGCGTTCAGTCGGTCAACTCAGCAACAGGCTTGACCCTAATTACGGCGTACAACGGACCTAACTCATCTGGCGTGGCATGGACAGCAGTCCCGAATGCGGCACTTGTTGGGATTACTGCACAGGTGGCCGCC
>Ga0207655_1002366_pt1 | contig 15390 bp, 13 predicted proteins | sample KBSM44metaG_FD_184398 | JGI IMG/M metagenome (GOLD analysis project Ga0207655, IMG submission 184398) | Miscanthus rhizosphere microbial communities from Kellogg Biological Station, Michigan, USA - KBS M4-4 metaG (SPAdes) (version 2) | ecosystem: Host-associated > Plants > Roots > Rhizosphere >...
AAAAATGAAGCGGCTCGTCAAGATATGCTGGAAGGAAGTCTCTTAGCAGGCCTTTGTTTTGGATCTGCAGATGTTGCCTCAGTACACTGCTTAGCAGAAGCGCTTGGAGGACTTTATGATACCCCGCATGGAGTTGCTAATGCAGTATTTTTGCCATATGTATTAAGATTCAATTCTATGGAGAATAAGCAATTACATGCGACATTAGCAAGGTATATGAACTTTGCCAAGGATTCAGATTCAGATGAAATAGCTGTTGAAAAATTAATTCAAGGGATTATAGAGTTAACCGAATTATTAAATATTCCTAAATTAAAAGATTTAGAGGGTGTAAAGAAAGAAGACTTTCCGAGCATTGTAAGGTTGGCCATGCAAAACAACTCAACATCAAGTAACGTCCGTTTAATTACGGAGACTGATTATATGCAAATTCTTGAACAAGCTTACTTTAACCACGTAGATCGAAATTGGGATTCTGGAGTAGAGAGCTTAAATTAAAAGATAAAGATTAAATACTGGCCCCCAATCGTTAGACACAGCCTAGCGATTGGGGGCCAGTTTATAAACAGTATCTATTTTTAATAAAAAGATACGTAATACCAGTTTTTATGTACTTTTTCTATTTTTTTAAATCCCCATAAAAATCGCTTTTTGAAGGTTTATGATCATTCGGGTAATATACGAATTCCGAGAAATTTTCTAGCATCCCACGGTATGTAAAGAAAAGAATGGATTTATCATTTTCTTTTAATTTCAATTTTCATGGCATTGTTTCTACTCTCTAAAAAGAACCAACATCACCGTTAAGAAAGCAGACCTTAGCCTGCTTTTCTATGTGTAAGCCATATATTTATAGTTCACATAACGTTATTTATCGGCACAGAAAAGACCTTCTAACAAAAGAAGGTCTTTTTGTTTAACCAAAGAAATGAAAATAATGTTTATCTAAAATAAACAGAATGGCTTCGGGTCTAATACGGAAATGTTTAAACCATATGGCTTTTAAAAGGGAATTAACATTAGAAAATAGGCTATTCGCAAAAAAAAATAACGATCTCTTAAAGTTAAAATATGAAATGAACATTTTTAATCCTTTTTTTAAAAAAAGGTTTACAATCGTTCATTTATTTGGTAAATTAATTTTAACGAAATTCAAAAAATTTCGTTAATTAAAAAGTGATCAACAAGGGGAGGTATTACAATGAAAGTGACTGGGTATGAATTAAAGTCTAAAGTAAGAGAGTTTTTGAAAGAAACTGTAGGTCTATACATTAATGGAGAATACGTGCGAGCAATTAATGAAAAAACATTTGATGTGATTGATCCTGCATCTGAAGAAATAATTGCTCAAATTAGTGAAGCGCAAACAGAAGATGTGGACAATGCCGTGAGAGCTGCAAGAAAAGCCTTTGATGACGGTGAATGGACAAAAATGAAAGCGGCTACACGTTCTCATCTTATCTATAAGCTAGCAGATCTCTTAGAAGAAAATCGTGAAGAACTTGCTCAACTTGAGTCCCTGGATAACGGTAAACCGTATAAGATTGCGTTAACAGATGATGTAGATGGCTCCATTCAACATTTTAGATATTACGCAGGGTTTGCTACAAAAATTCAAGGGAAAACGACGCAAGTATCACCAGATTATGTGAATTATACAGTGCACGAGCCCGTAGGGGTTATAGGCCAAATAATCCCGTGGAACTTCCCTCTTTTAATGGCTGCTTGGAAACTCGGATCAGCTTTAGCAGTTGGTTGCACTGTAGTAATCAAACCTGCTAGTGAAACACCACTTTCTCTGCTCTATATGGCTAAGCTGTTCAAGGAAGCTGGTTTTCCTGACGGTGTAGTTAACATTACTCCTGGATCTGGCCGAGTAGCTGGTGAAGCCATTGTTACTCATCCTTTGGTTGACAAAGTGTCTTTCACTGGCTCGACAGGTGTTGGAAAAGATGTGATGAAAAAAGCTGCAGACCAAATTAAAGGGGTTACTCTTGAATTAGGGGGTAAGTCACCTACAATTATCCTTGAAGATGCAGATTTAACAGAAGCTATCGAAGGGGCATTTAATGGAACGATGTATAACCACGGACAGAATTGCAGTGCATGCACAAGAGTCTATGTTCACCGTACACATTATAATCAGGTAGTTCAAGCACTTGCAGAACGTGTAAGTACATTAAAGCTAGGCGCGGGGATGGATGAAGAAACGGACATGGGGCCACTTGTTTCAGAAAAACAAAAACAAACGGTTCTTGGCTACATTGAGCAAGGAAAAAGAGAAGGCGCACGTCTTGTTGCAGGAGGCGAAAGAACATTTGATACAGGTTATTTTGTTGAACCAACGATCTTTGCAGACGTAACAGACGATATGACGATTGCACGGGAAGAAATCTTTGGTCCAGTCATGTCGGTTTTCGTTTTTGATACAGTTGAAGAAGTAATTAGGCGAGCAAATGACAGCGATTACGGTTTGGCGGCAAGTGTGTGGACTGACAATATAAAGACTGGTCACTACATTGCTAACAAACTCCAAGCAGGGACGGTCTGGATTAATGATGTTGGACTCGAGTGGGAGACAATGCCGTTTGGTGGATATAAGCAATCCGGTATCGGCCGTGAAATGGGCGGAGAATACGGATTAGAAAATTACACAGAAGTCAAAAGTATCTACGTTAATATTGAACGTAAGTAAAAATAAATAACTGAAAATTCTTTATATTTTAAAATAAAACCGTGGTATATATTTAAGGAGGATAACTATGTATAAACCTTTTGGAATGATTCCAGCTTTACCTACACCTATGAATGAAGATAATAGCATTGACTTCAATGGCTTGAAACAACTGATAGAACATGCAATCGAAGGAGGAATGAACTGTCTTCTAGTCGGTGGAAGTACCGGAGAATACTCATTAATGAGCATGGAAGAACGAAAAGAAGTCATTAAATTTGTATGTGAAACAGCAAAAGATAGATTGCCTGTTATGGCAGGAACGGGATGTCATCGAACAGAGGATACAATACAACTTACTCAGTATGCAGCTGAGGTTGGCGCAGATTGTGCATTAGTCATTAACCCCTACTACATGCAAACAAGTAGACAAGGAATCATTGATCATTACAAAGCAGTAGCCGAAAATTCTGATATTGGAATTGTTATCTACCATTACCCTGACGTAACAAACGTTGAACTTGACCCAGAATTAATCTATGAGTTAAGTCAAATAGATGGAATTGTCGGCATTAAAAATACTGCTGATGGACAGCATACTTCTAAACTTATTGCATTGACAAAAGACAAACCAAATTTTGCGGTACTTACGGGATTTGAACATTTAATCCTACCTACCTTAGCATTAGGTGGACATGGTGCAATTGGAGTCGTTCACAACTTAGCTCCGAAAAAAATTGCAAAATTATATGATTTAATCGTAAATGAAAACAACTTAAAAGAAGCGACTAAGTTAAATCAACAATTGTTAGAATTATACAATGCTATTGAAGAAGAAACTATTCCAGGCACAGTAAAGGCAGGCTTAGAGGCACTAAGATTACCAGGCGGGAAAAGCAGGTTGCCATTAGTCCCTGCATCCGAGGAATTTAAGTCCACTATTAAACAAGTATTAACTAATTTAAACGAATTAAAGTTAGAAGAGTCAAAGTAAAAGGCGTAACTATACTAGGTCGGGGAATCAGGACTAGGGACTGTAAAAGGTAGTACTAGAAATTCTAGAGCTTCTAGAAAAGCGACTAGATTGTCAGCAGTCCCTAAATCTGAATAATTTACGTCTACTATTAAATAGATAGGAATTAATCTTTAAAAATGAAAATGGGAGGGGTTAAAATGAAGGATGTCATTATAGTTGGTGGTGGGCTTGCTGGTTTATCTGCTGCTTGGCGCCTTAAGCATCATAATATTTTACTTTTGGAATCCGATGATCGCATTGGTGGGCGTGTACGCTCTGAACGCCGAGGAGATTATTGGTTAAATTGGGGTGGGCATTTATATGCTGGAGATGGTTCAGCGACAGATGAGCTATTTAAATCTGTAGGAATAACTGCATTACCTGTACCTGGCATTTTATCTGCAATGTCGTTGAATGGGAAATTGCTTTTAGATGGCCCGGTTGAACTATATCCATTTAGGGTCCCGATGTCATGGAAGGCTAGATTAGCTATGATACGTGCAGGTGCTAAAGTGCGTGCAGCTGTTATCAAATATGGCAAAATGGCCAAAAAACGTCCGGGGGAGGACTATCGCGTTCAACAACAACGAATTTTAGAATTTATGGATGACCGAACGTTTTCCGACTTTACGGGTAAACTACCACCAGACGCAGATGCCATTTTTAGACCTACCGTTAGCCGTTCGACTGGCAGTCCTGAGACGATGACCGCAGGATCAGGCGTAGGATATTTCCATACTGTATGGAACAAAGATGACGGGCTAGGGAGAAATATTGTTGGAGGACCCTCAACGCTTACCAACACGATTGCGTCGACATTGGGTGAACGAGTTCAACTCAATGCAAAAGTGTTGGAAGTTCTTCAGAAAGAAGATTCTGTCATAGTAAGCTATACTCAAGATGGCGTGAAACATGTGGAGGAAGCCCGTTATGCAGTACTTGCGACTCCTGCCCCGATTACAAAAAAAATAGCGAGAAACCTTGATCCGGAGATCGTAGATGCTCTTGGTCAAGTCACCTATGGTCCACATGTTAGTGCAGCGTTTTTAACAAATGAAACCGGACGTCAAGTCTGGGATGATGTTTATGCTTTTGCTACGCCTAAAAGATCATTTGATATTATTCTTCATCAATCTAATCTCGTACATGCAAGGGAAAAGGAGAGAAAGCCAGGTAGTAGTCTTATGACATTTTCACCAGGAGAAAGTGGGCGTCGACTACTTGATAAATCGGATGAGGAAATTCTTCAAATTTATTTGAAAGATTTAAATGAAATATTCCCTGGTTTTAGTGATCATGTAGTGGAGGCTCAGGTAAACAAATTTCCATTAGGGTCAGCTTATATTTTCCCAGGTCGTGCAGAAATACAGCCTATTTTAACGAAATCTGCAGGTCGATTGTTCTTAGCAGGTGATTATTTAGGCAGCTATTATACTGAAACAGCTGTTCAAACAGGGTTCACCGCCGCACAAAATATTAATAGCTTACTGGAAGTTGGGCTTGTTGAATCTCAAAAAGAGAAGGAATTTAAGACGGTAGTTTCTAGTTAATTACCATGTTTTTATTGAAGGAAACAGTTGATCTCATTTTAAAATTATATAGATAGAAAACCCTCATTGAAACCTGTCATTTGCAGTCAATGATGTGGTTTTATGAGGGAATCCCCCCAAACTTTTAGTTCATAGAATAGGAAAAGTTCTATGTCCATTTAAAATACATTCTTACACCATTTAATCAATAACGCTAATGAATATCACACATGGCGAAAGTAAGAGATAAATTCCCCAACTACGAAAAAATGCAAACGCTTACTTATGAGTGGAAATTATCAACTTTTCCACTTTCTCATTTTGTCAACTCGGTAAAATCTTAGAGAAGGAAACAATATAAGAAGAGGAATCATCTGTAAAGCTTCGCCATTAAGAACGGATGATATGAAATAAAAATTTATCTCAATTACGGGAGGAAAATTATGGATAAAGTCCGCACGATGGAAGAAATGCCTTTGTGTAAATTCCATTTTAAAATGTTTGCCTATAGTGGTGGGAGTGCATTCCTAGATGGATATGTTATTGGAATTATTGCAGTAGCACTTGCTGTTATGCAGCGTCAAGTTGATATGTCTTTAACCATGGTTGGTTTGATTGGAATGGCCACTCTTGCAGGGATGTTTGTTGGTGGAATGACGGGGGGATATCTTACGGATATCATTGGTCGAAAAAAGATATTTGTTATCAATATGCTTATTATAGCTGTTGTGTCTACCCTTCAATTTTTTATTAACGATCCTATGCAGTTGGTCATTTTACGATTTATTTTAGGTATCATCATAGGTGCAGATTTTCCCATTGCAGGAGCTTTAATGACGGAATTTTCACCAAGCAAAAATCGTGGCTCCTTACTTGGAGGACTTAATGGCCTTTGGTATGTCGGCTATGCTAGTTCCTATTTGGTTGGTTACTTTATGCTATCTTTTGGTGATACAAGCTGGAGATGGATGCTTGTAAGCAGTGCGGTTCCAGGAATAATTATGTTTATTGCGCGTTTAAAAATGCCAGAATCCCCTCGTTGGCTGGCTAATAAAGGAAGAGCAGCAGAAGCTAACGCTATTGTTCGTAAAATATATGGAAAGCATGTGGTTATGTCGAAAGAATCAGAGGTCAAAGTAAAAACAACATTTCTTGATATCTTTCGAAATGGAAATGGGAAATGGACTATTTTTGTAGCTGTCTTTTGGTCGCTTCAAGTTATACCTACTTTTGCAATAGGTACCTATATCCCTCAGATTCTTGGTCAGTTCGGTTTTGCCAATGGAACAAAAGAATACTTGGGATCGGCGGTCATTAATATCATCTATCTTGTCGGCTTGTTTCCTTTTCTTTATTTGGTTGAACGATATGGAAGAAGACCAACACTTATTTGGCCGTTTTTAGTATGTTCTATCTCATTGTTTGCACTCGGATCAACCTCTGGATTGAATATGTCATTTATTTTTATTGTAGCTCTCTTTATTATTTATGGAGTGCTTAATACAGGGATGGGAATACATCAATGGATTTATCCAAATGAACTTTTCCCAACGCATATTCGAGGAACGGCCATGGGCTTTTCTACAGGGATAACTCGGATTACTTCTGCCGTTGGCACACTTTTGTTCCCTGCATTCTTAGCAAGTTATGGTGTATCAGCTACGTTTTATGTTTGTGGGGGAATGTATTTCATAGGGTTTTTAGTCGCTCTATTCATGGCTCCAGAAACAAAAAATATGAGCTTATCTCAAGCTAGTTCAATAAATAAAAGTAGTGATTCACAGAATAATAGCTTTGTACAGGAAAAAACGGTTAATTAGAGAGAGGAAATTAAAGGGGTTATGTCGAATCTCAGGGATGGATTGAACCCAGATAGTAGACAAATGACTAATTTGCATTATTGCTTTTAGGACGTTTAATGTTAAATAGTTTATCTATTTAATTAAATTTATTAAATCCTGTTGTCTACTTCGGCGGATGACGGGGTTTAAGTTTGAAGTTATAGTTATGGACGGAAATCAGGAAGATGGAGATGTTATATGGCTCCAACTAGATACATCGTTACCTAGTCGAAGCCTAATATCTTGATGACTGAAATTGACGTACCATGGAATATGAGGTGCATATATAATGGGGAATTTATCAAGATTAAAAGTTTATATCATTACAATTGCTGGTGCAACATGTTGGGGACTGATTGGTTTATTTATCACCCCATTATATGATCGCGGTTTCACACCTTGGGATGTAGTCGCCATTCGAGGGATTTTTACCTTTGTAATCTTATTTTTACTAATGGCCATATTTTATCGAGATCAGTTGCGTACACGATTAAAAGATCATCTTTTTTTCGCTGGGGCCGGAATTTTTAGTATTGCTCTATTCAACTTTTTTTATTTTGAAGTTTTTTCTCAATCGAGTTTATCTCTTGCAGTAACACTTTTATATACAGGTCCATTGTTTGTAACCATCTTATCCCGGCTCTTTTTTAAAGAGATTTTGACCATTCGAAAAGGTGTGGCACTTGCTCTTGCTGTGATAGGTTGTGCATTTGTTGTAGGTTTGCTGCCATTTGGTCAAGGAGGTATACCTATGCGCACTTTGCTGATGGGAGTTTTATCTGGATTTTGTTATGCATTATACAGTATTTTCAGTAAGCCTATAACGAAACGATACTCTGCTTTGACTATTACTACGTATACATTTTTTTATACAAGTATTTTCATGTTATTCACAAGTGACATACTAAAAAAGACCAATCAATTCCAAAACGGAGATGTTTGGGTTTCAGCCGTGTTGTTAGCTTTAGTAGCAACAGTTGGAGGTTTTCTTTTCTATACTTCAGGATTAAAGCACTTAGAAGCTAGTAAGGCATCCATTTTGGCAACGATAGAACCTATCGTTGCAGTATTAACGGGAGTACTGTTTCTCGGAGAACATCTGCGAGGATGGCAGTTGCTAGGCATCGGATTGGTGCTATATTCAGCAATTCTAGTGGCAGGAAAAGATAGTAAGGGAAAGAAAACAGTTAACATACAGGCATATAAAACTCATTGATTCTCTTAAAGATTACAGCAAACTGAACGGCTATTGGGTTTCTATTAGTTGTTCCACCTAGATTGAAAAGACGCCATTTAAGAGGCGTCTTTTTTGATTGGGTCTTCTCCTGGGATGAGATATAATATATCTATCCATTACAATCGAGCTTTTCAGATTACCTACAGCCAGAAGGTGAAAGGAGATTTAAATGAACACTCAAAACCAATCAATCATTAATGAAATCATTAATATTAAAGATTCTCTACCGAAAAAACAAAGACAACTATGCGATTATATCTTGAAGAATTATCAATCGATGGGATTAATAACTGTTAAAGAGCTCTCGGACAATGCTAAAGTTGGAGTTTCAACCATTATGCGCACGGTGAATGCATTAGGATATAACCACTTTAATGATTTGCGAAAAGATCTCTATGATGAATCGGTACCAACTAATTCAAAGTGGACATTAAAGAATTCTTTTTCAGAAATTTCAAATGAGGGAGAGAATGTTTCAACTTTAGTGCAAGTTAGCAAGGAATCTATAAACTTATTAGGCAAGTCATTAGACTCAACCTTATTAGAAAGTTTCGAAACGGCAATTGATTTGATTAGTCATGCAAGTCATGTCAATGTATTAGGTAGCAGACCATATAAGGCTATGGCATTATATTTTGAACAATTGTTGGGGGAGTTTTATTCTAAGATAAGACAATTAAGCCACGATACCGAAGTACTCTGCGATAGAATATTACAATTTGAAGAGGATGAGGTTCTACTTGTTTTTGCTTTTGAACCATATACCAATCGAATTATAGAAGCAGTCAAGCTTGCTCATGAACTCGGTATTAAGATTATATTGATATCGGACCATATTTCCTGCCCAATTATCCAATATGCTTCCGTTACATTAAAAGTTGAAGTCAGTGAAGAAAAATTTTCTGTGGTACCTATTATTGTTTTACTTGAAGCCTTGGTTATTGAACTTGGAAAACGTTCCTCTGAAGAATCGATCCAAAAGTTGAAGAGACTGGAAAGAACTCTTATTGAAAAGAATGTAATTTTTTCATATTAAATTAAAGATTTAACTGATTCTAAGTAAGATGACACGCCATTTTGGTATTTCATCTCTTTACTTATTTGTAGCTAATTGAAATAAAAAAGAGCGGTTTTAGCTATGCAAAAGTTTTGCTCTGATAGAATCCTCTCAGCCCTCATTTGAGAAGAGTTAATGATATTTAATATAGAGCATTTGTCTTTCTATTCTTTGACTTTAGTAGGAGTGATTTTACTTTGGAATTCACTAACCACGATGAAAAAAAGCTACTGTGCGTCACTGCACAGTAGCTTTTTTCTTCTTCTCTTAGGTTTTATACTGTTATGCGATTCGAAAACTTAGAAAAATAAGATCAGATATGTTTCAGCGGCCTAATTTTTTTAATTAAAAGAGGAATTTTTGTTCTATATTAAGAATGTATGATCCGGTTATAAGATGTAAAAGAATAAGGCTTATTTAGCATAAGATACATATCATCAGAAATAAAAAAACCACCACTTTAATTGGGGATTTTTCACATTTATATTTTTTACTTATTTTCTAAAACATGCTTCTTCCTCGTTTCCCTCATGCTCAAAACTACACCCAAAAGTACAATGATCCCACCAAGAAATTGGTTTATGCCTACCACTTCATGAAGAAGTAGAACAGAAAATAGCACACCAAAAATAGGAACAAGATTCATCAGCGTCATCGCAGAACTAGAAGATAATTTGCGTAATCCAAAATTATATAATAAAAAAGCGATAACCGAGCAGAAAACGCCTAGGTACAATAAGGTTAGAAATGATCGTATATCTGGTGTTTGCCAGCTTGACTTCTCTATAAAGGCTAATGGAATAAACGTAATAGCTCCCGCCAAAGTTTGATAAAAAGAGATAGTAATCATGGAATATTTTTTGACAACTTTACGAGTTGTGAAGTTATAGAGAGCAAAAATAAAACCTGCTACAATTAATATAATATTACCAATTAATTGCTTATCATCTGTCTGAGTTTCAGGACTATAGGATATTTGATATACACCTATCATCGCTACTCCAATTCCTAGGGCCTTTACCCATGATGTCTTTTTTCTAAAAAAAAGAAATTCCATCAAAACCGTTATAGCAGGATACGACGCTACAATAATAGCGGCATTAGATGCTGTTGTTAGTTCAACTCCTATGTTCTCCAGAGAAAAATAAAGGGTAGTACCTAGTACACCACTCATAGACATTAACCCCATATCTTTGAATGAAGGCTTTGTTTTATCTTTCCTGATTGAGAGAATAAGTCCTAAAATAACAGCAGCTATAACAAAACGAGCGGCTCCTAGTGTAAGGGGTGGAAAAGATGTATAGGCTATTTTTGTTCCAACAAACGATGTACTCCATAAAAGGACGGCTATTACGGAAGCACTTATGTATAAACCATTTCCTCTTCTAACCTTTCTTGTTGTTAAGCTTTCTTGTTGTTTCGCTATCATTGTATCCATTATTACACCTCCAAGCAATATTAAAAATTATATAGTAGCTACTTTTGTAGCGTCTAAAATTAAATTATAATTTTTAACCCAAACTGTCAAGAGTACTAATGGTATACTTAGTTTAAAATTATTGACTCTATCCGGGTATTATCAAGGAGGACCAATCATGACACTAGATATAATAAAAATTTTGAAAGATGTAAATTTTACTGAATATGAGGCAAAAGCATATTTAGCTTTACTAGAAAAATCTCCTCTTTCAGGGTATGCTATTTCGTTAAATTCCGGAGTGCCAAGATCTAAAATTTATGAAGTATTAGGAGGACTAGTGGATCGAGGAGAAGTCATGATCAGTCATGAAAATCCCGCTCTATATACACCGTTACCTCCTAATGAATTAATCAACTTGAAAAAACGTAAAGCTGAATCCTCGTTTGAAGTAGCTGAAGAAGCTCTCGAAAATTATTCTTATGTATCTTTAAACAGAGAAAACATCTGGAACATTACAGGTTATGAGCCTATACTAAATCGTACAAAGGAAGCTATAAAAGAAGCTACAGGGCGTATTCTATTGGAAATATGGGCAGAAGATGCCCAGGAACTAAAAGAAGAATTACAAGCAGCAGCCAAAAGAGGCGTAGAAATTTTAATTGTATCCTATGGAGATTTAGTATTTGACTTTGCGCAGGTTCATCAGCATGATGCAAGCGAAGAAATAACCAATGAATATGGCGGACGATGGATTGTTCTAAGTGCTGATGATCGAGAAGTAGTTGCAGGTATATTATCACTTGGTAAGGATAGCCGTGCTGCCTGGACGATGCATCCGGGATTAGTTATGCCAATTACAGAAGTTATCATTCACGACTTGTATATCTATGAAATGATGAAAAAACATCGAGAGATCCTAGAGTCAAGCTTTGGACCGAACCTTATTGAACTTCGTAATCGATTTAAATTTAATTCATCAGGCTATAGCGTAGCAGCAAAATTAGGATTGATTAAATAGCCAGTATTAATGCATATATACCAATAATAAAGTTACTTATTATAGTCACTGTTATTGCTAGCTGTAACATGTTTTACGCAAACTAACTTCGTATAGGGGATGTCTTCATGGTTAATAAGGGCATTTATTTCCTGAGATCTTGAATATGACCATAATAACTTATGCTAGACGGTGAAATGAACTCTGTCTTGATATTATCAAATCAGAAACATAATTCTTAATAAAGTGGAAAATGATAGTAGTAATCTTATAAGGAGAATAGATGATGAGAGATCATGATGATCAAACGAACGAGGGATTAAATCAAATATTTGAAATCATCAATGCAAAAGGGGACATACGGGAATTAAATCAAATAGTAAAGAAATCCAAAAAGGAGCTCAATCAGGACAAAGACGATACTAAACCATAAAATTAAATAAGCTTAAGAAATCATTCTTAAAAGAACCGATTAAGTAAAAGAATTCTTGGAGCAGTAAGCTTTTTCCAAGGATTCTTTTTTAGATTATGAGGTTTTTATAGATCGTTGATATGACTAAATTCTTTGGATAGTTAAAAGAAAAGAGCATGTATAAAAAAGCCCGCATTCTATATTAAAAATCCACCTGTCCTGCAAACAATGGGTGGCATTTTAATAATTACTTTAACATCTTATAACTGATTTAAATAGATTGTCCGTAAACGTATAAGAAAGGGCAGCATTCTATTGAGGAAAGTGTCCTTAATGCAACATAACGTGTGTGAAAATTAATTGTAGCATGATGTTTCTTTGAAAAAGTTGAAACGATAAATACAAAAAGACTTGCTCAAGGTAAAAAGCAAGTTAAAAGAAAGATAATCACGTGGTAATTCCATTATAATCCACAAATAGTGAGCGTATATTAAAATATAGTTACAATCAAATTAATTCATAAAAAAGATCAATTGATCTTTTTTAATTGGTGGCAATTACATAACGTAAACACTAGCAACCTGAAAGGAGTTAGCTAAAAAATTCTATTACTTCTTTCATAAGAATTATACCTTAAAATAAAAAGCACCCGTGGAGGCGAGCGTTTTTATAAACTTAACGTGTAAAGGAGAAGCAATTCGTCAGCAAAGGGAGGAGGCTTAGTAGTTACAGGACATGCTCGTTTTGTTGTAGTTATACGTATTTAAAGTAATTCAACAAACATCCATTATCAAAGTACTATTTCGTTAATTGATTATACATTTCTTCTAGCTCTGAAAAAGAGATATCTTTAGATGCATAACCTACAGCAGCATCCACAATTCTATCAAAACCTTCAGGTGAGATACTTTCTGCTTTGAGGTATCGCTCATACTGCTCTAGTTGCTCTTGCTGGTTTTCTAAATCCCTCTCTTTCCCTTCGTAATCAGGAGCTTTCATAGTTTCGATATTTTTCTTAACAACATCAACATACCGTCTTAATTCTTCCACGCTTATCATTCTCCTTACATTTTTGAAGTAATACATAGGTCAAAAATATGAAACGCTGGGAAGGTAAAGGGACACTTTCCCTTTATAAATATTGTGTTAACCTTTCAAAATTATACATCCGAAAACTAAAACACCCATAAAAGGGTGCTTTTTGAAAACCTTCTTTATTGAAAGGAGAGACCATTCACCCGCAACGGGAAGGACGGACTGCTTATAGTATGTGTTATTTTCTTAAATTTATATGTCAAATAGAAGAGGCGATTGAGCAAAAAACTATTAAACAAACTAACAGTATGAAGAAGCGTGCTCTTTCACATAGAAATTGATATGAGATGATGCGAGGTTTTATATGAAATACTTTCTTGTATGACACTTTTTAATTTAGCTGCAATCCATCACTTCTAGAGAGTAACCAGGGCAGGATTAGCTATTGGTTCGTTTTTGTAACATTAAATATTAAACAATGATAGGTTACTTTTATTCCGTTCTCATTACGATAATCATTTTCATATAGGTTGATTAATTCACGAAAAAAAGAAGGGCGTTGACAGTAGCTTTCCTCGTTACTGTTACTTGCTCCAATCTTTTTTATTGATGTAAAAAATGCCTGAACCGTTGGAAAATATTGAACCTCTAGTTTCTCCATTTTTGATAGTTTAAATGGATGCTCTCTCAATGGAACTAATGCTTGTTCACAAATTTGAGACAACTCTTCAAGAGAAAAAAATGATTGGCCAGGTGAACTGTTACTGAAAAGACCAAGCTTTTGTTTCGCATGACTGTAGCATGAATGAAGCTCTTCAAATGTACGATTTCCAAAGGTTGAAAATAGAAGGCTGCCTGTAGGCTTAAGTTGTTTATACAATTTTTTTATTGTCGTATGAAGACTATTAAACCACTGAAATGTTGCATTCGAAATGATAAGGTCATAATGTCTTTCTATACTTAGTTCCTCGATATCTCCACATATGAAAGAAACTCGATCTTCCATTACTTTTTTCTTTGCTAACTCAATCATTCCTGATGACAAATCAACTGCTGTAATAGTAGCCCTAGGAAATTTTTTGCACAATAATTGTGTTAAATAACCCGTACCGCAGCCAATTTCAAGAATAGTTATTTCCTGGTTGAAGAAATTGGTAGAAAGCTGGTCTATTAACTGGTTTGCCATACTTTTTTGTACATCGGCATAAGCATCATAAGTTTTAGCATGATTATTGAACCTTTTCTTTAAGAGTTGCTTATTAATCATAAATGAGCTCCTTTTCGAGAAATTTTTCTATAAGTTGCGTACATTGCTGAGGCTTCGTAAAAAAAGGAATATGGCCAGTTTTTTCTAGGATACACAGCTGTGCTTTTCCATCAATCCTTTCAGCTATGAAAGAAGAAGACTCAGGTAAACATATTTGATCATCTCTTCCATGGATTAACAAACAAGGAGTTTGAATTTGATTGAGTTGCATTCTAACATCTTTTTGAAGTAAATAATCTAGCCCTTTAAGGAGGGAGTACGTACTGTCTCCTTGATAATCACGCTGAACAACTTCAATAAATTGATGATGAAATTCTTCTTCTTTTTCAGATTTAGTGAACATGGCGTTATAAAATGCAGTAAGGGTTTTTTCTTTATTACGCTGTAGTTGTTTTTTCATACGTTCAACGATACGTTGCTCCCATCCAACTGTATTTGTATTATGCACGTCGTTTGTAAAGCGACTAGTTCCGCCAATTAATATGAGTCCTTCTATCTTGTTAGGGTATAAACTTGCAAGTTCAAGCGTTACAAGGGAACCTAATGACCAACCCATTAAATAAACAGTACCTTGAGTAGAAGTAAGCAATTGAATTGCTCGTTCTCTAAAGTCACTTAGTTCTTTTACACCTCTCCAGTCTGTACACAAAACGTTACATATAGTAGACAATGATTTTATGATTGGGTGAAACGCTGCTTTTTCCATTCCCCATCCGGGAAATATTATAATAGTGGATGGTTTCATTGAATCACACTCATTTCTTTTCCAATTAGAGAAATTCTCTTTATGGCCCAATCTAAATCTTCTTGAGTATGATCGGCTGTTACAGTAAAACGAATTCTTGCTTTATTCTCAGGAACAGTAGGAGGCCTAACTGCAATAGCAGCAATTCCTTCTTTCTGTAA
>Ga0207655_1002368_pt1 | contig 15389 bp, 10 predicted proteins | sample KBSM44metaG_FD_184398 | JGI IMG/M metagenome (GOLD analysis project Ga0207655, IMG submission 184398) | Miscanthus rhizosphere microbial communities from Kellogg Biological Station, Michigan, USA - KBS M4-4 metaG (SPAdes) (version 2) | ecosystem: Host-associated > Plants > Roots > Rhizosphere >...
CCCCACCCTCACCCTTGCGCCAACTGGCAATCCCGAAACTGGCCGTCACCCTGCCCACCCCGTCCACCGGCTCCGCCCGCAACGCCGCCCACAGCTCCGAAGCCAGCCCATAAGCCTGATCGCCATCGGTATCCGGGCACAGCACCATGAACTCCTCCCCGCCCAACCGGCAGAACACATCACTGCGCCGCAACCTGTGACACAGCCGCTTGCAGATCGCCTGCAGAACGTGGTCGCCCACCGCATGCCCCAACTGATCGTTGATGCGCTTGAAGTGATCGACGTCCAGCATCACCACCGCGAACACCCCACCATGCCGTTCGACCCGCAGCAGTTCGGCCTGCAGCCGCTCCTGGAAATAACGGCGGTTGTAAACCCCGGTCAGAGCGTCGGTCACCGACATGGTGCGCAACTCTTCCTCGACCCGCTTGCGCTCGGTGATGTCCAGGCACACCGCTAGGTAGCCAATCCATTGATCGTGTTCGTCGAGCACGGGACTGACCTGCATGTTGACCCGCAGCTTGCTGCCGTCCTGCCGCACGAAGGTCCAGTCGTGGGCCTGATGACCGTGCTCTTCCACCGCCTCCACCAGCATCGCCTCGCAGGCCTTGATCGAGCGCCCGTAGCGCAGGCTCAACTCGCACACGTGCTCGGCCAGTTCGCTGGGCAGGTGCAACTGGCGCAGGGTCAACTGCCCGCACACATGGGCGCTGCTGTAACCGAGCATCTTCTCGGCGCCAATGTTGAACGTGGTGATGACCCCTTCCAGGTCGGTGGCGATGATCGCCACCTGGGTCGCGGCGTCCAGCACGTTGCGCAACTGGCCGTGGGCATTGCGCAGTTGCTGTTCGCGCTGGCGCAGCATCAGCGTGCGCTGCTCCACCAGGCGCAGGGCACGCTGACGCTGGCTGATCAGCGCGTAAAGCAAGGCACTGAGCATGAAGCTCAACAGCGCGCCGAGCACCACCACGCTGTCGTTCGATGAGGGGTTGGTGCCGATGAACAGCGCGGTCGGACGAATCATCAGCCGATAATCGCGCCCGGCGAAGGTCAGCGTCTGACTGACATGCAGCTCATCGCCCACGGCCTGGGCGGTGGATTCGTACAAGAGGTCCGGCGGTTGCCCTGCAGTAATGTCCTCAAGGGTCAGCGCCAGATTGTCCTGATCGGTGGGCGGCAGGCCCTCGGTCAACATCTTGCGCAGGCTGATCACCGCCATCAGAAACCCTTGCAGGGTTCCCGCCCCCGGCACGCCGATGTGCGGGCGGCTCATCACCGGCGCCACCAGCAGCACGCCCTTGCGGTTTTCCTCTTCCAGCCCGACCAGCTCCATGCGCGGCGATGCCGCCATGCCGTTCGCGCGGATGGCTTGCTCAAGGGTGGCCTGGCGCCGGCTTTCGGAGTTAACGTCAAACCCCAACGGCAGTGCCACCGTGCTACGGCTTTGGGTGTAGCGCACGGGGAAGTACACCGGACGCGGCTGGGCGGTCTTCAGGCGCTGCTGGTCGTCGAGGTCGCGGATGGAAAAATCCCGCAGCCCCGATTGCTGCGCAGTGCTTTCGAATTGCGGGCGGTCGGCATCGATCACTCTGGGCGCCCAGGAATAGGCCTGAGTGAGGATCAGCAAGGGGTGGGCGAAACCGTTGAATTCTTCTTCGGAGACATCGTCGGAATAGACGAAAAACCGTCGCAGACCATCCAGACGGCGAATCTGGCCTTCGAGCCGGTCCTGCACGCGGCTGACCCGTTCGCTGGCAAGCCATTCAAAGCGTTGGCGCAACTGGTGCTGATAGACCTGGACATTGGCCAGTGCCAGCATCGCAGTGAGCAGCACACCGGCTGCAAACACAAGCGAAGCCACCACCCAGGACGAGGTGTCTACTTTGATCAGACCTAGGATCTTGGCGCTTGCCTGGTTTGACGACATACGCAGAACTCATGACGCCACAGAGCTGCCGCAACGCGCGGCCAGAGTTCACTTATAGCTATTTGCCACTAATTTGCCTAGGCTCTGTACGAAAAGTCCTGATACTCGGTCATGCTGCGTTGAAAACAGCCTCAGAATGCTCATTTACAACCAGTAAACTCCGCTTCCTCGGCTGTTTTCGCCTTGCCTTACCTTCGTCTCAAGACATTTCGTACGGAGCCTAGTGCTGTGTGTCGCTCTGTCTGGAAGCTGCGATGCGCTGACCGGGCCGGTCAGCGCATCGATGGGCATCACCGGGCGGTGATTTTCCAGGCGCGGTGGATTTTCCCGTTGCGGGCGAAATCCGGGTCGATGGTCTGCTGGGTGATTTCCTCGACCAAATAGCGCTCGGCAAGGTTTTCTTCCAGTTGGAACTTGCGGAAGTTGTTGGAGAAATACAGCACGCCGCCACTGGCCAGGCGCGCCATGGCCAGGTCGATCAGTTGCACCTGATCGCGCTGCACGTCGAACACCCCTTCCATGCGCTTGGAGTTGGAGAAGGTCGGCGGGTCGATGAAGATCAGGTCGTACTCGTCGCGGCTGGCTTCCAGCCATGCCATGACGTCGCCCTGCTCCAGGCGGTTCTTGTCGGAGAAACCGTTGAGCGACAGGTTGCGCCGCGCCCAGTCCAGATAGGTTTTCGACAGGTCGACGCTGGTGGTGCTGCGCGCGCCGCCCTTGGCCGCGTGCACGCTGGCGGTGGCCGTATAGCTGAACAGGTTGAGGAAACGCTTGCCCGCCGCCTCGCGCTGGATGCGCATGCGCATCGGGCGATGGTCCAGGAACAGGCCTGTATCCAGGTAGTCGGTCAGGTTGACCAGCAACTTGATGCCGCCTTCCTGCACTTCCTGGAACTTGCCCTGGGCGCTCTGGCGTTCGTACTGTTTGGTGCCGCTCTGACGCTCGCGACGCTTGACCACTACGCGGCTCTTGTCGATGTTCAGCGCCTGGGGAATGGCCGCCAGCGCATCGAACATGCGGATCGACGCCTTCTGCGGGTCGATGGACTTGGGCGCGGCGTATTCCTGGACGTGGACCCAGTCGTGGTACAGGTCGATGGCCATGGCGTACTCGGGCATGTCGGCATCGTAGACGCGGTAGCAGTCGATGCCCTCGCGCTTGACCCACTTGCCCAGCGCCTTGACGTTCTTTTGCAGACGATTGGCGAACATCTGCCCGCCTTCGCTCAGGCGGGGCTGCTCGATGACCGGCGCCGGAGCCGGCACTGGCTTGATCGGGTTGCCGTTCTTGTTGAACTTGCGCTCCTGCGGCTCGTCCGGGGTCTGGTCGTAGGCCGCCTGTTCGCGCTCGGCCTGACGCTCCTCGGGGGTGCGGCGCTCGCCGGTGACGAACTGGTCGGGCAACACCTTGATGAGCAGCAGCTTGCACGGCAAGGCGCCGTTCCAGAAGGCGTACTGTTTGTGGCTGCGAATGCCCATGCGCTTGCCCAGGTCCGGCGCGCCGGTGAACACCGCCGCTTCCCAGTTCAGGCAGGCCTGACGCAGGCGCTCGCCCAGGTTCTGGTAGAGGTACAACAGGCTCGCTTCGTCACCCAGGCGCTCGCCGTAGGGCGGGTTGCAGATGACCAGGCCTTTCTGGTTCTGGTCCGGACGCGGCTCGAAGGTGCCGACCTCGCCCTGGTAGATCTTGATCCAGTCAGACAGGCCAGCACGCTCGACGTTATTGCGACCCGGCTGGATCAGGCGTGGATCGGCTTCGTAGCCGCGAATCCACAGCGGCGGTTTGGCAAGACCGGCCTCGGCACGGGCCAGCGCTTCGTCATGCAACTTGCGCCACAGGGCCGGAACGTGACCCAGCCAGGCCGAGAAGCCCCAACGCTCGCGCTTGAGGTTCGGTGCAATATCGGCGGCAATCATCGCAGCTTCGACGAGGAACGTACCCACACCGCACATCGGGTCTGCCAGCGCGCCACCCTCGGCGGCAATGCGCGGCCAGCCGGCACGGATCAACACCGCGGCGGCGAGGTTTTCCTTCAGCGGTGCCGCACCTTGCTGCAGACGGTAGCCGCGCTGGTGCAGGCTGTGGCCGGACAGGTCCAGCGACAGGATCGCCTCGCCACGGTCCAGGCGCAGGTGCACGCGCAGATCCGGGTTCAGCTTGTCGATCGAAGGCCGGTCGCCCTCAGGCGTGCGCAGCTTGTCGACGATGGCGTCCTTGACCTTCAAGGCGCCGAAATGGGTGTTGTCGATCCCCGAGCCGTGGCCGCTGAATTCAACGGCCAGGGTGCCATCGGGTTCCAGGTGGTCGGCCCACTCGATGTCATTGACGCCGTGGTAGAGGTCTTCGGCGTTCTTCATCGGGAAACGCTTGAGCACCAACAGCACGCGGTTGGCCAGACGCGACCACAGGCACAGCCGATAGGCGGTTTCCATGTCGGCACTGCCACGGATGGTCGAGGTGTGTTCGCGGGTTTCGAGCAGGCCAAGTGCAGTGGCCTCCTCGGCGAGCAGACCTTCGAGGCCTTTGGGGCAGGTGAGAAAAAGTTCGAAACGGTCCGACATGAGTATTCCAGGCCTGTTGGCTGTGAGTGGCGGGACGACGCATCGTCCCGCCCGATTTACAACAGGCGTCTTTCGTGGAGAACGCCTGCGCGGCACACCGGTTGTGCCAATGCCGCGACGATACATTTCGTCTGCGGCGTTTATGCTCGCCAGAAACACCCGGCGCGCATTTTGATATTAAAAAACCACTATTCAGCCCGACAACGGAAGTAATAAAAAGTCACATCCTTGACCCTTCGTCGTTTTAAATCTGACGTCAATCCGCCATCATTTGCACATGAGAACGACTCGCAAATTTCATCAAGACCCTCGTTTCAGGGCGCTTGGCTGAAAAAAACCACTCGAAACGATTCAGCACTTATGGCCTTTATGCTTCAAGGGTTACGTTCTTATGACAAAACGGTCATTCACAACGTCCCGCCCAATGGTTAGAAATCACCTCAGGCCGTCGCCGCAACGACGATGGCACCAAGGCCCGCGACGCCGGCAGCGGGCATTCAACGGCAGAAGATTTCTGCCCGACCTCGACCTGAGGTCTCCAGGGACATTACAGTCAACAAACGAGGGCAACACCCTATGAGAAGACTTAAGCGTGATCCGTTGGAAAGAGCTTTTTCGCGCGGATATCAATACGGCGTAACTGGTAAATCCCGTGAGCTTTGCCCCTTTACTCTACCGTCAGTACGTCAAGCCTGGATCAACGGCTGGCGCGAAGGACGCGGCGACAACTGGGACGGTATGACCGGCACTGCGGGTATACACAGACTCAACGAACTTCACGCGGTCGGCTGACACTCAACAATCGACGGTACAACCCGACTTATCAAGGTTTCTTCAAACAGAGAGATCGGAAAAAATCAGCTTCGTTTGCAAATAACCATGCACGTCCCATCCGGACGGCGGGCTAGCGCCCAAAGAGGGGCTCCATAGCGGAGCCCCTCTTTTTTGGGCTTGAAAAAACAGCGCTTAGCGGGACATCGCCGCGATGGCGTCAACCGACTCGCGAATCAGCGCCGGCCCCTTGTAGATGAAACCCGAATAGATCTGCACCAGGCTGGCACCGGCTGCGATCTTCTCGGCCGCATGACGGCCTTCGGTGATGCCGCCAGCCGCGATGATCGGCAACTTGCCGCCCAGTTCGCCCGCCAGCACCTTGACGATATGGGTGCTCTTCTCGCGCACCGGCGCACCCGACAGGCCACCGGCCTCATCGGCATGGGGCAGCCCTTCAACGCCTTCACGGCTCAGGGTGGTGTTGGTGGCGATGACCGCGTCCATACCCGATTCCAGCAAGGCGCTGGCCACCAGTACGGTTTCCTCGTCGCTCATGTCCGGGGCGATCTTGATCGCCAAGGGAACGCGCTTGCCGTGGATCCCGGTCAGGGCTTCCTGGCGCACACGCAGCGCTTCGAGCAGCTGCTTGAGCGAATCGCCGAACTGCAGGCTGCGCAGGCCCGGGGTGTTGGGCGAACTGACATTGACGGTGATGTAGCTGGCGTGGGCATAGACCTTGTCCAGGCAGATCAGGTAGTCGTCGACGGCGCGCTCGACCGGCGTGTCGAAATTCTTGCCGATGTTGATCCCCAGCACGCCGTTGTACTTGGCCGCCTGCACGCGGCTGACCAGGTTATCGACGCCCAGGTTGTTGAAGCCCATGCGATTGATGATGCCCTCGGCATGGGGCAGGCGGAAAATCCGTGGCTTGGGGTTGCCCGGCTGCGGACGCGGCGTGACGGTGCCGATCTCGACGAAACCGAAACCCAGTTGCGCGAAGCCGTCGATGGCCGCACCGTTCTTGTCCAGGCCCGCGGCCAGGCCCACCGGGTTCGGGAACTGCAAGCCCATGACCGTCACCGGCAACCGCACGGGCGCCTTGTTGAACAGGCCATTGAGCCCCAGGCGACCGCCTGCACCGATCAGGTCGATGGACAGATCGTGGGAGGTTTCCGGGGAGAGTTTGAACAGTAACTGGCGGGCCAGGTTATACATGGGCGGGCGCGGCTCGATTGCGGCTGAAGTCAGCCGCCGATTATAGACGTGCACGGTGGTGAGTGCGAGGCATGTCGGCAACTTTGCGCGCAGGTCCGGCATCGCTGGCATATCGCTTGCTTGAGCCTGTACAGCCGGCGCGACCCAACGGCGGGTCCTGTCCGGGACAATGGCGTCGCGATCGTCCGGGCAGCGTTCGGAGGATGCGGCGTTTTTTTATGGAAGGCAGGCAGCCTTCAGGCGGAACCGACAATCATGACTGACAGCCTCAACAGCCCACTGGCCTGGATCAACGGCAGCGATGCACCGGAACTGAACAGCATCGATGTCGGCTTCATGGCCCTGACCGACAGCGCCTCGTTGATCGTCGCCGCCACCCAGGGCTTCGCCCAGCCCTACGGCCTGAACATCAACCTGCGGCGCCAGCCTTCGTGGTCGGCGCTGCGGGACAAGCTGATCAATCGCGAACTGCACGCCGCACACAGCCTCTACGGCCTGATCTACGCCGCGCAACTGGGCATCGGTGGCCCCGCCACTGACATGGCCGTGCTCATGGGCCTGAACCAGAACGGCCAGAGCATCAACCTGTCCAGTGCGCTGAAGGATCAGGGCGTGGTCACTCCTGAGGCGCTGGAGCAACGCACGCACCAAAGCGAGACAAAACTCACCTTCGCCCAGACCCTGCCCACCGGCAACCACGCGATGTGGCTGTATTACTGGCTGGCGAGCCAGGGCATTCACCCGCTGCAGGACGTCGACAGCGTGGTGGTGCCGCCTGCGCGGATGGTCGATCACCTGGAGGCGCAGCGTATCGATGGCTTCTGCGTGGGCGAGCCCTGGGGTGCGCGGGCTGTGAGCCAGAACCTGGGGTTCACCCTGGCGACGTCCCAGACCATCTGGCCGGATCATCCGGAGAAGGTCCTGGGCTGCAGTCGCGAGTTCGTCCAGCAATACCCCAACACCGCGCGTGCGCTGGTGATGGCGGTGCTCGACGCCAGCCGTTTCATCGAGCAGAGCCTGGACAACCGCCGCAGCACCGCGCAGATGCTCAGCGGTGCCGATTATGTGAACGCCCCGGTCGAGGACATCGAGGCACGCCTGCTGGGCGAATACAGCGACGGGCTGGGCAATCACTGGCAGGATCATCACGCCTTGAGTTTTCATCGCAAGGGCCAGGTGAACATGCCCTGGCTGTCGGACGGCATGTGGTTCATGACCCAGTTCCGCCGCTGGGGCCTGCTGCGCGAAGACCCTGATTACCTGGGCGTCGCCCGGCAGGTGCAGCAAATGGCGCTGTACCGCCAGGCCGCCGAAGCGCTGGATATACGGGTGCCGAGCGATTCCATGCGCAGCAGCCAGTTGATCGATGGCAAGGTCTGGGATGGCAGCGATCCGGCCGGGTACGCCCGCAGCTTCACCCTGCACGCACTGGCCGATTGCGCGCCTGTCGCCGCTGATCACTGAGGAGACGCCTGCATGCTGCGAATCCTGTTGATCAACGACACGGCGAAGAAGGTCGGGCGTCTCAAGAACGCGCTGACCGAGGCGGGTTTCGAGGTGATCGACGAGTCCGGCCTGGTCATCGACCTGCCCAAACGGGTCGAGGCCGTGCGCCCGGACGTGATTCTGATCGACACCGAATCCCCGAGCCGCGACGTGATGGAGCAGGTGGTGCTGGTCACCCGCGACCAGCCCCGCCCGATCGTGATGTTCACCGACGAGCATGACCCAGGAGTGATGCGTCAGGCGATCAAGTCCGGGGTCAGTGCCTACATCGTCGAAGGTATTTACGCCCAGCGTCTGCAGCCGATTCTCGACGTGGCCATGGCCCGCTTCGAAAGCGACCAGGACCTGCGCGCGCAGTTGCACGCCCGTGACCAGCAACTGGCCGAGCGCAAACGCATCGAGACGGCCAAGGGCCTGTTGATGAAGATGAAGAGCTGCAACGAAGAAGAGGCCTACACCCTGATGCGGCGCCAGGCCATGAGTCGACAGCAGAAGCTGATCCAGGTCGCCGAGCAGATCATTGCCATGAGCGAGTTGCTGGGCTGACCTCAAGGGCCTCCCCGCGGGCAAGCCCGGCTGCTACGGGATTGGGGGTAGACCTGATGCCACGTCTTCCCGCTGACCGTAGCAGCACGGCTTGCCGGCGGGGCGATTTCGCGGGCGCTGACGCCGGCAAGCCGGACTGCTACGGGATTGGGGTGACCTGGGTGCGCTGGCCCAGGTTTTGCTAGGTAGACCATACAGGTAGCCAACGGCGGTTGCCCCACTTTCGACAAAGACGTCGCACACCCCTTCGCCATGGGCGGACAGGGTTGCGACGTTTTTTCGTTCTGGTCCCGGAAACGGGCCGGGTGGAGCGCCGGGCTGGTGCTTCACCTGCAAGACCTGACCCGTGACGGTGCGCCGCGCCCGGCACGCGCAACACATTCCTGCAGATGAGGTGTTAGATGAATACAAGCTTCTGGAAAGCCGGCCATAAACCCACGCTGTTTGCAGCCTTCCTCTACTTTGACCTGAGTTTCATGGTCTGGTACCTGCTGGGCCCTCTGGCGGTGCAGATCGCCACCGATCTGCACCTGACCACGCAACAACGCGGGCTGATGGTGGCCACGCCGATTCTGGCCGGGGCCATCCTGCGCTTCCTGATGGGCATGCTGGCCGATCAGTTGTCACCCAAGACCGCCGGGATCATCGGCCAGGTCATCGTGATCGTCTCGCTGTTCTGCGCCTGGCAACTGGGGATCCACAGCTATGAACAGGCGCTGTTGCTGGGCGTTGGCCTGGGCATGGCTGGGGCCTCGTTCGCCGTCGCCCTGCCCCTGGCGTCCCAATGGTATCCGCCGCAGCACCAGGGCAAGGCCATGGGGATCGCCGGGGCCGGTAACTCGGGCACCGTATTCGCCGCGCTGATCGCGCCGCTACTGGCCGCAAGCTTCGGCTGGAACAACGTGTTCGGCTTCGCCGTGGTGCCGCTGCTGTTGACCCTGCTGGCCTTCTCGCTGATGGCGAAAAACGCGCCGGAGCGCCCCAAGGCCAAGTCCATGGCGGACTACTTCAAGGCGCTGGGTGACCGCGACAGCTGGTGGTTCATGTTTTTCTACAGCGTGACCTTCGGCGGCTTCATCGGCCTTGCCAGCGCCCTGCCTGGCTACTTCAACGATCAATATGGCCTGAGCCCCGTGACCGCCGGCTACTACACCGCCGCCTGCGTGTTCGGCGGCAGCCTGATGCGTCCGCTGGGCGGCGCCCTGGCCGACCGCTTCGGCGGCATCCGCACCCTCTCGGGCATGTACGCGGTGGCCGCGATCTGCATTGCCGCCGTGGGCTTCAACCTGCCCAGCTCCTGGGCTGCCCTGGCATTGTTCGTCGCCGCGATGCTTGGCCTGGGTGCCGGCAACGGCGCGGTGTTCCAGTTGGTGCCCCAACGCTTTCGCAAGGAAATCGGCGTCATGACCGGCCTGATCGGCATGGCAGGCGGCATCGGCGGCTTCCTGCTGGCCGCAGGCCTGGGCGCGATCAAACAGAACACCGGCGACTACCAACTGGGACTCTGGCTGTTCGCCCTGCTGGGTGTGCTGGCGTGGTTCGGCCTGATGAACGTCAAGCGCCGCTGGAGAACCACCTGGGGTTCGGCCGCCGTGACCGCAGCACGTGTCTGACGCCAACGAGGCTTGACGATGAACCAGCCACTGACGCTGAAACCCGAGCCTGCGGTCGGCCTGCAACTGCGCTTCGCCGAATTCAGCGCCAGTGGCCCCAGGGCGGAAAACCAGGACGCCACCCGCCTGGTCACCCCTGCCCCGGCGCTTGCGGCCAGCAAAGGCTATGTCTTTGCGCTGGCCGACGGTGTGAGTCAGTGCGTCGATGGGGGTTTGGCGTCCCGCTCGACCCTCCAGTCGCTGGCCATGGATTACTACTCCACGCCCGAAACCTGGGGCATCGCACAGGCGCTGGACCGCCTGCTCCTGGCGCAGAACCGCTGGCTGCAAGCCAATGGCCTGCTGACCACCCTCAGCGCGCTGGTCTTGCGCGGGCGCCGCTTCACCCTCGCCCACGTGGGCGACTGCCGCGTCTATCGCTGGCTGGATGGCACCTTGCAGCGCATCACCGAGGATCACGTCTGGGAGCAGCCGGACATGCAGCACGTGCTCAAACGCGCGCTGGGGCTGGATCAGTATGTGGTCATGGATTACCGGGACGCCGAACTACGTGAGGGCGAGCGCTTGCTTCTGGTCAGCGACGGAGTCTGGGCCGTGCTGGGCGACGATCGCATCTGCTCGATTCTCAATGAGCAGCACGATCTGGACGCCGCTGTACGCACCCTGGTGCAGTCGGCGCACCTGGCGGGCAGCCAGGACAACGCCAGTGCAGTGCTGATCGAAGTCCTGCAACTGGGCAGCGACACGCTGGGCGACACGCTGCTGCAATTGCAGCAATGGCCAGTGCCCCCGCCGCTCAAGCCGGGCCAGCACTTCGAAGGCTGGAAGGTTCAGGCCCGCCTTGGCGACTCACGCCAGTCACAGCTGTACCGGGTCTACGACGATCAGCAACAGCCGTGGCTGCTCAAGACACTGCCAGACACCCGCCACGACGACAATGGCGCGGGACAGGCGCTGTTGTTGGAGGAATGGTTTCTGCGGCGTGTCGCCGGACGGTTCTTTCCCGAGGTGCATCCACTGGCGGATCGTCAGCACCTGTATTACGTCATGCGCGAGTACCCGGGGCAAACCCTGGCGCAGACGTTCGCACGGCAAGGCCCGATGGCACTGACGCCCTGGCTGAGACTTGCACGGGATCTGCTCAGCGCGCTGGGCCTTTTGCATCGACGCAACATCGTGCACCGGGACATCAAGCCGGAAAACCTGCTGATCGACGAAGACGGCGAATTACGCGTGCTGGATTTCGGTCTTGCCTTCTGCCCGGGCCTGTCGGCTTCGGCGTTGGGTGACGTTCCCGGCACTCCGAGCTACATCGCACCAGAAGCATTCGAAGGCGCAGAGCCTGCAGCGCCCTTGGACCTGTATGCCGCGAGCGTCACCCTGTATTACCTGCTGACAGGGCATTATCCCTACGGTGAGATCGAGGCGTTTCAGCATCGGCGATTCGCCCGGCCCATTCCTGCCAGCCGCTATCGTCCTGACGTGCCCGAGTGGATCGAACGGCATCTGGATCAGGCCTTGCAGGCAGATCCCGGCAAGCGATTCGAGACGGCCGAGCACTGGCTTTCGCAATTGCAAAAGGGAGAAGTTGCCACGCTGAATATCCGCCCGAGGCCCTTGCTCGAGCGCGAGCCCGTCAAGGTCTGGAGAACGGTGGCATTGCTGTCATTGCTGTTGAATCTTGTGCTGTGGATCTGGTTATTCCGGCGCTGAACAGGCGTCGATTACACCTGGATATTCACCGAAGTTGGTGGCGACCGCAGGAATATTAAATTGCCACTAACCAGGCAGTTCATCGGTACATTCGCCGATACCTCACGGCTACATATCCGACATGGTCCCGGTAGTTCAGAACCCGAATCCAGAAAAAGAAAAACCCGGCCGGAGCCGGGTTTTTCGCAAAGCGTGGGCTAATTACTTAGCTTGAGCTTCGACTTGTGCTTCTACGCGACGGTTAACAGCGCGACCGGCTTCAGTAGCGTTGTCAGCCACTGGACGGGTTTCGCCGTAGCCAACCGAGTTCACGCGGTTAGCGCCAACACCGTACTGGTTAACCAGAACTTGCTTGACGGCGCTAGCGCGACGCTCGGACAGTTTCTGGTTGTAAGCGTCAGGACCGACGGAGTCAGTGTGACCTTCAACAGTGGTGGTGGTTTGTGGGTACTGCTTCATGAAGTCAGCCAGGTTCTTGATGTCACCGTAGCTGTTTGGCTTGACGACCGACTTGTCGAAGTCGAATTTCACGTCCAGCTCAACACGTACGACTTCAGCAACAGCCGGGCAACCGTTGGCATCAACGGTAACGTTGGCCGGGGTGTCAGGGCACTTGTCGACGTTGTCGCAGACGCCGTCGTTGTCGCTGTCGGAGCACACTTCAGCCACTGGAGCTGGTGCCGCTTCAACTTTCTTGGAGCCGCCACCGAAGTTCACACCGATACCGACGCTAGGAGCCCACTCGGTGTCGCCCTTGTCGATGTTGTACTGAGCTTCAACGCCAGCACGGGCGTAGAAGTTGTCGGTGAAGTACAGCTTGGCACCGCCGCCCAGGTTGGCGAAGGTGGAGCGGTCACGACCGCCACGGCCGTTCTGGCCGATGCTCTGGTCGGAGAAACCAGCCGAGACGTACGGACGCAGCATGTCGCCCGGGTTGTTGAAGTGGTACAGAGCGTCCAGAGCGGTGTTCGCGCCCTTGATGTTACGACCGTCGTCGCTGCGAACGTTGTGTACTTCGTCGTAGCCCAGACGCAATTCAACGTCGTCGGTCAGGAAGTAGCCAACAGAACCGCCGAACAGGTTGCCGTTATTTTTGAAATTACGAGCGCTGTCGAACTGTTCTTTCTTGGCGAAGCCTTCGATTTCGACTGCGCCTTGGCCTTGTGCCAGCGCGCCGAACGAAGTTGCGGCAACAATAGTACCAATGGCCAAGCCCAAGGTGTTTTTCAGTTTCATCCGTTAAATCCCCATCTGGTGATTGTGAAGCAGTCCCCCTAATCGAGAGACAACTCATCGGCAAGTCTATCAGAACTTGCCTGCCCGTTAGAGATATTTGCTCCGAGTTAAGTTTCGGTAACGCCCGCAAATTTCTCACGTAATTTATCAAGTGCCCGTTTGTAGCGCATTTTCGTGGCACTCAGGCCCATGTGCATTATGTCTGCGATCTCCTGAAATTCCAGCTCTGCGACAAATCGAAGCACCAGAATCTCCCGGTCGATCGGGTTCACATGCACAAGCCAGCGATCGAGCCCACCCTTCTCTTCGGGTTTCGGCGTCTTGTCTTCCGACGCCTCCTCCAGAGGATCCAGGCTAAGGGCGTCCATCAACCGACGCTTTCGCCGCTCCTTTCGATACTGCGTGATGCATTCGTTGTAGGTGATGCTGTAGAGCCAGGTCTTGAACTTCGATTTTCCCTCGAAATTCTTCAAGCCATACAACACCTTAAGCATCACCTCCTGACAGACATCGTCAGCATCGCGATCGTTCCCTAAATAGCGCGCGCAGACGTTAAAAAGTGTCCGCTGGTAGCGCCGCATCAGCTCCTCGTACGCCCGAGTGACGTGAAACAGCTCGGCGTGCGAGCGCGCCACCAACTCCTCGTCGGAGAGCTCGCGGGGGTCGTAACGCAGTGAGTGCGATTGGGGCTTATTCAAAACAGGTCGTGCCGACAGTCAGTAAAATGTCCGCCAGATCCCGGCGTCCGGGATTTTGGGGCGGCATACATTAGCAGATTTGCCGGTTCAGCGGCTGCTCACTCGCTGCTCGAGCAGGATCCGGTTCGACAACGACACCAGTTCCCCCTCGTCAGTCAGCAGCGTGGTCTTCACCGTGCCAATCTCTTCGATCTGCCCTTCGACCTCTCCAATACGCACTTGTTGCCCTACCTGATACAGCTCCCGCACATAAATTCCTGCCAGGATCTGGCTCGCGATTTCGCGACTGCCAAGCCCCATGGCCAACGCAACTGCCAGACCAACGGTAATCAATCCAATCACGATCACATGGTTCAGCAGGTCGGTTTTGACCTCCAGCTGGCTGATCGCCACCGAAATGCTGATGATGATCACCAGCCATTGAGCGATGCGCCCCAGGCCTGCGGCGTAATCGAGCCCGACGCCTTCGGCCGCGCCACGCACAACGCCGTTGACCAGTTGCGCCAGCAAGACGCCCACCAACAGCACCAGGGCCGCGCCGAACACCTTCGGCAGGTACAGCGCCAGCATGTCCAGTGTCGCCGAGACCCGCTCAAGGCCGAGGGATTCTGCCGCCGACACCAGGAAAATCAAGAGCACAAACCAATACACGATCTTTCCGATCAGCGTCGAAATCGGGACCTGGATCCCTGCGCGACTGATCAGTTTGGTCAGGCCCGTACCGCCCATCAGGCGATCCAGACCCAGCTTGGCCAACAGCTTGGACAGCAGGGTATCGAGCAGCTTGGCCACCACGAAACCCAACAGAACAACCACCAGAGCGCCGAACAGGTTCGGGATGAAGTTCGCGACTTTGGTCCACAACGCAGTCATTGCGGTGACCAGGCTCTGTGTCCAGAGATCCAATTCCATATTCAATCAGCCTTGTTTTCTGTAGTGCCGGCAACCGTCGCCTTGCGACGCGAAACAGGTGAAACGTGAGCAGAGCCGTTGTTCACGGCAATCATCAATGCCTGGGTGCAGCGCCCGAGCAGACCGAACAGATCCCCTGCCCCGACCTGGCGATTGGCGGTCTTGAGGACGCGCCCCAGGACTGCGTCATCATCCCGGCTGGCGGACGATGAATTGAGCATGTCGCGCAGTGATTCTTCAAACGGGTCGTGCATAGGCACCTCACGTAATGTCACAGACAGACGCAGGCAATTTTGCACAAGTCACACATCCGCACGCCAATTTTCATCCGTCACATCCAGCGCAGACGCTTGAACCACCAGATCTGACCCACTCCCAGGACGATCATCACCAGGCACGCGATCATGAAACCCCAGGGGCTGTCGGCACCCGGCATACCGCCGACGTTGATGCCCAGTAGACCGGTAATGAAGCTCATCGGCAGGAAGATCCCGGTGATGATGCCGAACCGGTACATGGTCCGGTTCATGCGCTCGTTGAGGCGTCTGTCTTCGGCTTCGAGCACCAGCCCGACGCGCTCGCGGGTCAGTTCCAGCTCTTCGAGGTAGCGGGTCAGGCTGTTGTTCAATTCGTTCCAATAGTCCGAGTCGTCTTCGACGAACCAGGGCAAGCGGCTGCGGGTCAATTG
>Ga0207655_1002371_pt1 | contig 15381 bp, 14 predicted proteins | sample KBSM44metaG_FD_184398 | JGI IMG/M metagenome (GOLD analysis project Ga0207655, IMG submission 184398) | Miscanthus rhizosphere microbial communities from Kellogg Biological Station, Michigan, USA - KBS M4-4 metaG (SPAdes) (version 2) | ecosystem: Host-associated > Plants > Roots > Rhizosphere >...
GTGAAATTTTATTAAGACGTATTGGAAAAATTGACAATGTGGTTGCTTTGCATTCCAGCTTTGTTATTAAAAAATATAATGTTTTTAACTGCTATAACCTATTAAATAAACTATAAAAAAACGCACCATTAGGTGCGTTTTTTTAATTCAAATGTTTGATTTAGGCATCAAGTTGAGCCAAAACCTCATCTGTGAACTCAACGTTGGTATAAACGTTTTGTACATCATCGAGATCTTCAAACATATCAATCATTTTAAGAATTTGTTTTGCTTGGTCGACATCAGTAATTTCAGCTTTGGTTGATGGACTCATAACCACTTCTGCATTGTCAGATTTTAAACCAGCAGCAGTCAGAGCATCTTGAACTTCACCAAAAGTTTCTGGTGACGTGATTACCAAAATTTCATCTTCTGAAACTTCAATATCTTCAGCGCCAGCTTCTAAAGCAACTTCCATGATTTTGTCTTCTAAAGAAATATCTTCAAAAGTAATTTCACCACGTTTAGTAAATAGATAAGCTACAGAACCCGCAGTTCCTAGGTTACCATTTGTTTTACTAAAACAGTGACGTACATCTGGTACTGTACGGTTCAAGTTATCTGTCATTGTTTCAACAAGAACAGCAACACCGCCAACGCCATAACCTTCGTAAGTTACTTCTTTTAAATCATCATTATCTTCACCACCAGCACCACGTTGGATTGCACGGTTGATGGTGTCACGTGTCATATTAACTGAAAGAGCTTTTTCAACTACTGCACGCAGACGAGGGTTGCTAGCAGCATCTCCACCACCAAGTCTGGCAGCAGTCACAATTTCACGAATATATTTAGTAAAAACTTTACCGCGACTTGCATCTTGTTTCGCTTTACGATGCTTAATATTGGCCCATTTAGAATGACCCGCCATGGACGTGAACTCCAAAAAAGAAAATGCAAAAGTGCTGGAATATTAGCATAGGCTTGGTTTTGTTGAAAACTGTTGCCCTGCGTTTTGTTAGCCAATTGAATAAGAATAATAAACTTAAGACCCTATGAGTAAGATTAGGCCGAATCAAGTCCAATTTGATTTAGTTAATTTTGACGTCTATGTCAAATTTCGCATATAGCTCTTTAATTGTTTCCAAATCTTTTTGTAAGTCTGTTGGGTAAATTTTGCCTAGAATCCCGCCTTGTTTACTTCGCGCGTTAGCATACATGAGTACAATAGGAACATTAGCTGCTTTGGCAATATGCCAAAAACCTGTACGGATAGGTTTACGTTCAGAGCCATCTTTGGCACGAGTAGCTTCAGGAGCAATCACCAAGTTAAAAGTTTCATGATTTTGAAATTGTTCAACCATTTGAGAAACAATATCTTTACTCGCTTTGCGGTCAACGGGAATGCCACCAAGTTTTTCTAGAATTGGCTTAAGGGGACCCTTAAAAAGTTCTTTCTTTATTAAAGTATGAATCTTAATGTCTAAAATTTGGAAGAGAGCAATAGATAGCACTGCATCTAGATTTGATGTATGTTCAAAGCCAATAATAACTTGTTTTTTCTCAAGAATTTCTGGATCTACATTGTAGGTCCAGCCAGCAGCTTTAAAGATAGAGTTACCTAGAAATTTTTTCATAGATCAGTGCAAGGTGATAAATTTTCAGGATTCTAATATGAGTTTGTAAAAAAGCCTAGAAAAATTATGAAAGCTAAAGTAAGGCATCAATAATGAAGATTATCTAAGCTGTAGAAGATTTAAAAAGTTCTTTTTATTTTTCTTTTAAACTTAATAAACTTAGATAATTTTAAAATTAAGAGACCTGCTGAGGTATCTCTTCATTAATTAAATATTCAATATATTGCCAAATTTTTTCAGAGTTAATAAGCGCTTTATCTGTTGTTCCATCAATAATCATCCCATCAATAATAGAAATAATGATGTGAGTAAGTGGAGTAGGGTTTTCTATCCCTAATTGAGTGAGCTGTTCTTGTAATAAATGAGTCAACCACTTCGTATATTCATAAAATGGTTCACGAATTGAAGTATATTGTTTAGATACTTCAATAAATGCTTTTTTAAATAAACATCCATTAAATGTTTCACTATTGATCCATTCAATATACCAATTAAAAATAATATGAATTTTCTCAAGCGGGTTAGCATCTTGACGTAAACTTAATTGTTCATTAATTGAATTTTGAATATTTAAATTTCGATGTTGCAAGCATTCCATAATTAAATTTTCTTTCGAAGGAAAATATTTATAAAATGTCATCTTTGCAACGTTAGATTCAGCAATAATACGGTCAACACCAGTAGCATTGTATCCAATCTGATTAAATAAATTTAAAGCAGTATTTATAATATCTTCTTTTTTTGACATTACTATTCCATATAGTTAGAACTAATTATAACTTAATCTAAAAAATTTAAATTTTAATATGAATTATCATAATAAAAAAAGGGATTGGATACAAGTTTATATTGTGATAATGATTATCATTATCTTGGTTTTTTTTGAAAATTTCTATTTGATTTCGTACGATTTTAATTCTAATATTGATTGATAAAGGAACATATTTAAATATTAATTTAAGTCATTGTTTTTATAATAAAATATGTAAAAATCGATCAGGCTTCAATAAGTTTAATGAGAGTGGATATGCCTAAGAAATTTGAGAATTTTAATAATCCTAGAAAGAAAGCACTCGCAGGGATGAAGCAAAGCATTTCAGCTGAACTGTGGGAAAAAAATTCAGACTTTTTGTCCCGTTTAAGAGCAAAAATCGCTAACCATGCCGTGTCAAATCATCCAGCAATTGATATTTTAAATAACGGAAAAATTAATAAAGAAAATTTAAAAAAAATTCACTTAGAATATCGTCACGCAATTGTGCAAACTTTTACTGATGCACTGCTTATGGCCCAATTTCAAACTAAACAATTAGAGCCAAGATTGCATGCTGGTGCAAAAATGTTTCCACGTTTTCTTTTAAGCCTAAATATTTTTGATGAGTTTGGATTTCGACCCGGTTTAGATAAAGATGGTTATTATCAGGGAAACCCAGAATATGCTCATTATCCTTTATTTGAAGATGTATTAAATGATTTCGGTATTACGGAAGAAGCTCGTCTGACTTATCAACCAAGTGACATTGCAGATCAAGTTAGAGTTTTTTTAGAAAATGCTTACCATGACTATAAAGCTGTTTCAGCCTTATTAGCAGTCGCGGAAGAAGAAGTTATCCTTTACAGTCCACCTTTACGTAAAGCAACTAAAGCCGTCGGTTTGGAGGTGGAGGGTGGTGGTTACTATCATGTACATGGTATTTCTGAGGATGAGAGTGCCGAAGCCGCGGATGATGATCATGAAGAAGACTTATGGTATGTCTTGATGCAAGCTTGTACAGAAGAAGATTATAACTATATTGAAAAGATATGCTTAGAGTATTGTGATTTATGGGAAAAGTTCTGGGATGTTCAAATGGAAAACTCAAAATCAATTCCTAAACAGCATTTGGCTTAAGAACTTAACAAATGATTAACTCAATAATTTATAACAATCATAAATACTGAAAAGAATGCTCAAAAATATGGAAATATAAAAAGATCTTTTAAAGTTTAAGCGAACAATACAAAATTAGCACACCCTTGTAATAAGATTACATTTGTATGAAATTATTGTTCAATATAATTAGTGCCTATGTCTTATATCACTAATAATTGAAGATGTAATATCTACCTTTGTTAGTTGTAAGAAATCACAGGTGGGTGTGGGTCTATACAACTTATTTTTAAAATGCTGTTTTTATATTAGGTTGCTGATGTCTAAAGTAGTTTCGATGCAGATTTATAATAATCCTAGCATTACTGCGCGAATGACTGCTGAAATTTTATTATTTACATTGAGTTTTTGCATCGCATTCACCACATGGAAAGTCACGGTTCTCTCACTAATAGATAGAATTAGCGCAATTTCTGAAGAAGTTTTTCCTTCAGCACTCCAACGTAATACCTCTTTTTCTCTGGTGGATAACTTAAGATTTAAAACAGCGCACTCTTTGTCATTCACAATTTTGGCAATACTATTATGCAGCATTTGAGCAAGCCAAAATATTTTTGTGGATTGTGATTTTTGTTCCTGTTCAGAAATTGGATCGGCTGATCTAGCAAGTGTGAGCATGCCTTGTGTACCAATTAAATCTCGACATGATTGTGACCAGCCAACATTTAGACCGTATGATTGTGCTTCATCCCAAAAATCTCTTGGTAATTGCTTATTTGCTGTTTGGCTAGTCCAAATCAGTGGTTTCAATGAGTTTAGGCAATGTCGTACTGTTGGGTCGATGGCAATATAGTGACGCTCAGCATAACGTTGCTGCCATTCTTCAGGATAGTTATTCAGCAAGATTGTTTTGGGTTGGGCAATAGAGAGGGGGATATGCATGCCATAAGCACAATAGCCATATCCAAGTTGTGCGCTAATGGATTTAGCGATATCAAATAGCTGATCCGTATCTTTTGCATTTAAAGATGCAGAAAGCAGATCTTCTTGCCAATTTTCCATGTTTTCCCCTTGTCCTTAATGCATAAAATTTTATTAAAAGTATTTGATTTTTATGATCAAGTATTCCCTTGATAGGGTTTTTATAACTGCAAATTATTGAAACTAATTGATTAATAGATAAAGTGTATGAGTGGTCGTTACTGCTGTGACTTAGATCTAATAATTTCATTATTAATAATATAATAAATCATAAAATGTTTATTAATTATACATTATATTTAATCTTTAACTAAACGTAAGTTTTCATCTGCGAACAAAAGCTAACCATGAATAAAAAGTTAAAAGCTCCTGTCTTTTAATTATAAATGATGCGCTTATTTTGATCTCCTTTAAATATGAAACTTAGTATGGATGACAAAAACTATAAATCTGTTGCACTACGAATTTATAGTGCAACAGATTGATGTGATGGTTAAATTTAACAAGAACCCCAAACAACACCAGACCAAACAGGGTTGTTGTTAAGATAGAGAGTAATTTTTAAACCTTTAGGGATACCCCATGATGTGCAAAGATCACCGCAGACTTTTAGTGTTGCACCAATTGGAATACTGATAGGAGATGGGAAGCAAATTTGCCCAATGATTGGGAAGCTGAAACATATTTTGTTTGTTGTCGGATCGTAAGAAGCTGAAACACAAGCCTGAAGGTTTAGTGCTTGAACTCCAGCTGAATCTAGTTGGCTTTTGAGACCTTCTACAGTTATATTATTTTCAGTTGTTAAGTTGGTATTTTCACTTGCTAAATTAGCGTTTGCAGGTTGATTTTCAAAACCGACTTTTGTGTAGTCAGGAATCACGTCTTTTTCACATTGACATTTGCTCATTTTAATACTTCCTTTTAAATGTTCGTACTCTTCTGGCTTTTCCGAAATTCGCCCCATTTATTTTTCGTGGTTTCTGGAATCCACAGCCACCCCAATATGGGATGATTTCTTGGAGGTGGATGCATTTCTACGGTGTTGCACATCAATACATCTGCCTGTTATTTAATCAAAATGTATTGGTTTTTTTTAAAGGAAAAAACTGTAAGTTTTTACAGTTTTAAGGAAGAATGATGTTTTTAGCTTTGAAGGGTTGAATAACTAAAACTTGTCGAAGGCTTTAATAGTAGGTATATCTTTTAGTGCTGTGATGCAGCATGTTAGTTTATTTCATTATCTAGCAAGGCCGTGTCTTATAACTTAAAACTAAAATTTGATTATTTTTAGAACAAGTTTTCTTAGTGACTAGTATGAATTATCGAAAAAAATAAGAGTGCTAAGTGCACATCAGTGGTTATTTTAAGTGATATTTTTTTGAACTACATTCAGAGGATACGTTAGTAAGTTTAGAGAGTTTATAGTGAGATTATTATAGATACTCTTATTACCTATCATGTGCCCACAGTTCCAGATAATCTTAATAAAGTTCAGATTTATAGACTCCGTTCACGAATATTAGATTAGATATATCGAATCTAAGTAGGTCCGATTGGAATTACTTGGGAAGTGTGCAAATAAAATCGAAATAGATTTGATCAAATCATTTTAAGTCTTAATAGTTTGGATGACAGAAGATTTATCTTATACAGAGAAGAAAGACAAAGTGCTCAAAAAGATTAAATGAAGGAAAGAGCAACGAATTATTGAACGGATGAACCATAAAATAGATGGGAATATCCAATGGTCTGAAAAGAGAATGCATTAAAAAACCTCATAAACTTTTTAGTTTATGAGGTTTGGTATTTGGTGGGCCCACACAGACTTGAACTGTGGACCAACGGATTATGAGTCCGCTGCTCTAACCAACTGAGCTATAGGCCCTATAAGCAAGAAAAGCTTTTAATCTCAAGGCTTTTCAGTGCGTGCAATACTAATCAATTTTTTAATTAAACACAAGTCATTTTCTAAAGTTGGCGTATAGTAGCCCAAAAAATATTGTGTTGTTTTGGTTAAATATTACAAGCGATAGTGATTCTAGCGTATGAGTACTTCGCGAGTAAAGCGAACTAAGTTATTTATCGATCAATTAGAACTTATTCCAGCCAGCAACTTATAGTGGTAGAGGCTTAATTGTCTTTTCGATTCGAATCATTAATTCTTTTAAAATATATATTGTTTAAAATTCAACCAATTTGTGGGAGGTTATTTGAATAATACTGAGAAGAATAAGTTAGATAAGTTTACCGAAAAATAGTAGAGCATAAGCTGATTTGTGCATATATGTATCGCGTGCAATTTATAAATTTTCGATCGAAAATTATTTTAATAATAGCTATGAGAGTGTTTTGAATAAAACTAATTCATAAAATTATATTTATAGAGTCAATTACTTCTTATCAAAGTCAAGTCTATATCTCCCTAATAGGATTTATTCTTTGGAATTTGATGAAAAACTGTCATAAATATATTGATGATGAGTAAATTTTCTTCTAAGTAATCTAAGTCAGGATACATAATTAATATTTAAAAAAACTAAGAATAAAAAATGATAATATTTATAGGATTAATTTTTTTTTAGAACTTATAAGCGACTTTTTCTTTGATTTTTGGAAGTCTGGATATAATTGAAAAATTACTCATAAAATATTGAGAGTCAAAGTTTTTAAAATAAATAATTTAATATATAGGGTGAATAAAGCTTTAAAGATGAAAAGCGATGAATAAAGGTGAGCTTATTTTAAGTTTAAGCGCTTTATCTCATTTTATTCAAAACATAGAACTTTTAAGTGGAAAAGTTCGAAATTTTTATCATTGAAATTTCTTTCTTTTTCTAATGTGTTTTCTATATAAAACTTAAAGTGTGATTGCTTTCACATGGAATACAAATGATTGTATTTTATTAATTTTATTCTTGACTAAAATGCTGGGTTTTAATAAAGTATAAATGTATTTTTCCAAAATAAAAAACTATTGCTTAGTCCTGAAATACAGTAAGAAGCCTGCTTTTTAAGTAGGCTTCTTGCTTTGTATAATATTGACGGAAATAGGGCCTGAACAATAAGGTAAATCTTTAAAGCAAGCATATTTAATTTGAAGTAAAACTATAAAAAGAGATCAGATGTACTCGGAATTAAAGTATAAAAAATTATAAATTTTCTTGAATAATTTGGATGAGTTCTCGAGCCGCTTTAGATAATGGGCGGTCTTGAAGCCAAATTAAGTAAATGGATAGAGGTAAATGATTTTTGGTATTTTTAAAATCTAAAAGAACTAAATAACCTTGATCGATTTTTTCTTGTACTAATGATAAAGGGAAATTTCCCCAGCCGAGTCCTGCTTCAACCATATTAATTGCTGTTTGTAGACTATTCGTTTTCCAGTACATTGCACCAATAATTGAACGAGAATCTGTCATTTCATGGTCACTACTCGCTACTACAATTTGCCTAATATTGATTAACTCTTCAATAGAAAACTGCTTTGTTTTTTCTAGTAGAAGACTATGAGTAGACGAAATCGTGGCAACTACTGTTTCAGTCATGACCAATTGCAGATTTTCACGCATTTTTATATTTAGGTCTGATCCCGCTAAGCAAAGACTAATTTCTTCCTTATAAAGTAAATTGACGATGTCATCTTGAGGGGCAGTAATAACTTCTATATTAAGTAATGGGAATTTATCGGCTAATTTTTTTATTGAATAGAATAATAATTTTGTATTTACATCAGAGACAACACCAATACGTAATTTACTTTCAAGCCCTAAAGAAAGTTCATGGGCATGAGTACTAAATAGCCTAAGCTGTTCAGAAATAATGCGAGCCTGTGGTTCTAAAGCTAATGCTGTAGAAGTTGGAATGACCTTTCGATGGCTTCGTTCAAATAAGATATAACCCAATTCTGCTTCCAAATTAGCAATGGCCATGCTGACTGCTGAGGGCACCCGATTTAGTTTACGAGCGGCCGCAGAGAAAGATCCCGTATCTAGTACGGTGATAAAGAGTTCAATATTTTCACTGTTAAAATTCATTTTGATATCAGTCAAACTGAAAGCTATTAACTTTATATATGATTTTAACTGAAATTAAAATATAAAGAATTAAGCAGAGTTCATTGATTATGCAAGGTGTAAAGCGTCGAATCGTATATGTTTCTTCTTATGAAGTGATTGGAATGATTATTTCATCAGTAGGGTTAGCTATTTTGGCAGGTGATAGTGTGGAACATACTGGGCCATTATCTGTCATGATTACGACCATCGCTGTAACTTGGAATTTTATTTACAATGTTATATATGAGAAGTGGGAAGCTAGGCAAAGCAGTAATATTCGTACAGTCAAACGTAGGGTTGGGCATGCAATTGGTTTTCAGCTTACCTTAGTTTTATTTTTGATTCCTCTTATTGCATGGTGGATGGATATTTCTCTGATTGCAGCTTTTTGGCTAGATGTGGCATTTATCATTATTATCCCGATATATACTTTTATATTTAATTGGAGTTTTGATAAGTTGTTTGGGCTTCCTGCTTCAGCACAGGTTAAAGCACTACAAGAATAGTCACTAAATCAGCTTAATAAGCTATCAAGGTATGTGACTTTGATAGCTTATCTCTAGTTTAATTATTTGATTTGATCAATAACTAATTGTTTTGAAAACTTGAGTTGAGCTTTTTTGGCGAAAATATAATAAATCACTGCTGTAGAAATCAGTCCTACCAGCCATGATAAGTCGATCCCTCCTAACATTGCAGCAATTTGTCCCGTATAAAATTTACTATCAATAAATGGTAGTTGAATTAAAATACCTAAAAAGTAGCAAGTAATACCAATTCGATTCCAGCGGCCATACTTTCCATTTGGATCATAGAGTGCATCTACATCACATTCTTCTTTGGAGATAAAGTAGTAATCAACCAGATTAATTGCGCTCCATGGAATAAAAAAAGTGAGTAAAAACAAAATAAATGCTTTAAAAGCACTTAAGAAAGTGTGCTCGCCAATAATTGCTATAAAGGTCGAGATCACAACCATAGTAAGGACAATGAGCAATCTTGTTATTTTTGAGATTTGATTTGTCGATTTGAAACTGTTCCAAACCGTAGCAACACACATGAAACTACCATAAGCATTTAAGGTCGTTAGAGTAACTTTGCCAAAAGCAATACTAAAATATAAGAAGGTAACAACTAAGGCGATGGGGTTCATTCCAACCACATATTGAACCTCATTTCCAACAAAATTCCCGTTTGCAACCTGAGCAATCAAAACTCCTAAGGTCATGGAAATTTGTGAACCTAATAAAGAACCTAAGCCAACGGCCCAGAAAACGCGAGATGAAGACGTTTTAGTTGGAAGATAACGAGAGTAGTCTGCAACATAAGGTCCAAAAGAGATTTGCCAAGAAGCAGAAAGTGAAACTGCTAACAAAAATGAAGACCAACTGAAATGACGTACTGCTAAGAGTTCTGAGAAATCAGAAAGAGCTAAAATTTGAGTTAGAATAATAACAAAAGCAATCAAGCCAATAATACTAGCTACTTTGCCTACCACATGAATTAAGCGATATCCAATTGTTGCAAATAAGATAATAAAGCAAGCATAAATTAAGATGCCAGTTGTATTGCTGACATGTGCTAGATGTGCAATAGCTTTACCCGCGAGTACCTCACCGGTTGCTGTAAACCCCAGATACATTAGACAAACGAGTATGATTGGAATACATGCACCATATACCCCAAATTGGACACGACTTGAAATCATTTGGGGAAGGCCAAGTTTTGGGCCTTGAGCGGCGTGTAGAGCCATGACAGCAGCACCAAAACACTGTCCCACAAATAAACCAATAATCGACCAAAAAACATCACCACCTAATACAACTGCTAGAGCACCCGTCACAATGGCCGTGATTTGTAAATTGGCACCAAACCAGAGGGTGAATTGAGCAAACACTCCGCCATGTCTTTCATTCTCTGGAATAAAATCAATGCTTCGGTTTTCAATAAAACTACTATTTGGTGTCTCAGCCGATGAGTCCATTACACTCTCCTTGTCCTTTAAGAGTCCACTCTATTTTTATTAAGTCTGCATTTGTACAAACAAATACAAACATGTATATACAAGCAATTTTAAAAAGAATCAAATACTTTTTGAGGATGTAGAGCCTAAAAGTGGCTTAAATATTTCATAGATAAATAGAAAAATAATTAGACTGATTTTATTTTTTAATAGATTTAAATGATAGAAAAATAATATATAAAAAAGCCCTCTATTGAGGGCCTGACTTTATATATTAGTATCTAAGATAGCTTGAAAAAAAGTTGGAAGTTCAGAAAATTGGACGAGTTGGGTTTTATCTTCTTGTTTATAATAATACTGATAGTTTGGAGCTTCTGAATGATTATCGAGATATTGAGTTGCATCGGTAAATTGTGCTTTTGCAACTGGTTTGTCTTTTTTAAATTTCACAATAATAGGGTTTACTGAATTTAATTTTACCGGAACACCATTCTCAAATTTAGCAGTTTCAATTAATAAAGAAATTTTAAAATTTCCGAATGTTACACAACAGTGGCCTCCATTTTCTGTTTTAATTTCTTGATCATGAAAAAGCTCTTTAAATAAATTCTTTAAAGATTCTCTATGCTTATCTAAAGCGATTTGAAAATCATGATCTTGTTGTCCAATTTTTTCTTGCTCTTCTTGCAGCAATTGGGCTTGCTTTTCAATGGTGGTGAAATCCAGCTTCATTTTAATATCTCCTTAGGTTGTTTTAAAACTATATATGGCAATCTTTTATTAAGTTTTAAGAAACATATATTATTTGTTACAACGCAATAATTAAGATGAGCTTTTGTGATAAATAATTGAAAATGTAAAAATATATTTTTAAAAATAAAACTTATAAAATTAAAGAGTTTATTAAGTAAATATTTTTTCTATTTTTTATTTGAAAATGCTGCTACATGATAAACATATGATTTTTAATGTAGCAGCATATTTCCTATTTTGTACAATGTTTTACTATAAGAGGTGTGCCTTTAATTTTAAAAAAACCTCCGCTACTCATTACACCAAGCATTACTAAAGCTGTTCCTATTAATTGCCAGATATTGAGAGACTGCCCTGTAAGTAGGGCGATGAGCATACTAAATACAGGTACAAAGTTAAAAAAGACGGAAGCACGTCCGGCTCCTAACTTTTGTATGCCATTAAACCAGAATAAATAAGCAATCATTGTAGAGCAGATAATGACATAACCCATGGCCAGATGTGCATTCACAGGCGCAGAAGTGATGGCTGTAAGAGGATCTTCAAATATCATACTTAACACGCCAAGTGTTATTGCCCCGAACATCATAGAAAAAGTCGTTGTTTCTAAAGGCGTGGCATTTTTTACATAGCGGCGAGATAGAACGTTTGCTAAGCAAAATCCAAAAGCCCCTAATAATATAAATAGATCTCCAATGTCTATTTTCAGGTGAAGTAAAGTTGTTATATGCCCCTGACTAATGACGAGTAACACACCACTTAAGCCGAATAAAACACCTAAAAATTTACTAGGGGTAAGTTTTTCACCGTCCAAAATAATTGTCATTAATAAGGTCATCAACGGTGTGGTTGCCATAATTAAAGCACCATTCACAGCAGATGTAGTCTGTAAGCCATAAAAACAACCTATGTTGAATCCTGCAATGCCGGCAACCCCAATAATAAGATAGATAAATAAATTTTGACTTAAGGCTGCCCATCTTAGCTTGCCTGTTATTGAAAAGATCAGAAGTAAGCCTAGGCTTGCAATTGAAAACCGTTCAGATGCGGCAGATAGCGGAGGCATATGTTGAATAATATAAGACATTGCATTAAATGCTGATCCCCAAAAAAACATCGTTAATACAACACCAGCATAGGCATAAGCCACCGTTCTGTTCATCGACAGGCTCCCACTAAGAAAGGTTTTATTCTGGGCAATTATATAAAGGTGTACAATTCCGTATTAATACACTTCTAATGTGAAAATTTGCACAATGATTGATTGGGAAAATTTACATTACTTTTCAGTTTTTACTGAAGAGAAGTCACTGTCAGCTGCCGCAAGAAAGTTGGGGGTAGATCATGCAACTGTATCTAGAAGAATTGCCCAGCTAGAACAAAACTTAAAACTTAAATTAGTGGATCGTAGACCACGCACCTACATACTTACCCCAGATGGGGAACGTCTTGCACAAGTAGTTGCTCGTATGATGGAAGAAACGTTTTCTATTGAACGTTTAACTCAAGCTGGTCAGCAAGAAGTGATGGGTAGTGTTTCTATTAGTATGCCTCCTTTAACGGCTGCGCATCTCATCATGCCTCATCTGGGGAGATTTTATCGACATTATCCCCAATTAAAATTACGTGTACTCGGTGATGTTCATTATGTTTCTTTGCAGCATAGTGAGGCTGATATTGCTGTACGATTTGGACGTCCTAAAGATGAAAACTTAGTTGCTCGTAAAGTAGGCGAAATTCCTTTTGGGATATATGCTGCTCCAAATTATTTAGCTTCAACTGATTCTGAAAGTTATGAATGGATCAGCGTAGAGGTCGGGGGTGTACATGGTCAAAAACAGCAGAAGTTAAAAGAAAGATTAGGCAATAAAGAACCTGTCATGGTTACAAATCATCCTGAGCTTCAGTGGAGAGCCGCATGTGGAGAAGCTGGGTTAGCTGTGTTACCTGATTTTTTAGGCACATTGAGTAATTTGGTCAGATTGCAAGATGATTACCCCATGAGTGCTGAAATCTGGTTGGTAACCCACGAAGATTTACGACATAGTCCTGCAATACGTGTAGTAATGGATTTTCTAGTGAGTTGTTTCGAGTCTTTTAGAACTTAAACTTGGTTAGTTAAATGCTAACTCTTAGACGTCTGTTTAAAGAAGCTGCCATTTTTCCGCAGCTTCTTTTGAGTTTGGTTAGATCAATACGCTAGGTCAAACTAATTTCTATGCCTTCACGTAAATTAGACTGATCTTGACGAGAGTTTAAATCAATTTTGGCAAAAGACTTAGCAAGTAAACGTCTAGCAGCTGAATTAATAGGTTTTTCTAACCATTTAGGTAATTTTATCCCTAAAGGATTAGTTTCGGTTTTAGATACTTCAGTAGTTACTCTTGTTCCCATAATATAGTCAAACCAAGGTCTGGTAACGCACCAATTAGCATTCTGATTACTTGTCATATGGTGATCATAATGCCAAGGAATACGTTTTTTTGCATATTCTGGGTCTAAATGAGATTTAGCATGTACACGCCAATAATTCCATAAACCATAATAGAGTCCAGCTGTAAAAAAAGGAGCTACAGGTAAAAAAATGGTAGCAGCACCTGCTAATCCAATTAAGGCTGTTTTTTCATTATAAATTTCAGCATTTTTAAGCATAGATTCGGCATAGCCTTCATCATGAAAGCCATTTAAACGGGCACGTTTATGATGTGCGATATGGGTGAAAAATGGACTATTACGATACTGGCTTGGAAACTCATGCAGCCAAACTTTATGAAAGTACCATTCCAAGCCATTGGCTACAAAAACACCTACAGGGAATCCAAGCATATGTGTCACTTCTTCTTTTACAATTTAAAGCCATTTTAAAAGAAGAATGTTTTATCCCTTTGACCTAATAGGCAGTAGACCAATTGCCTTTAGAATCAATTTGATTGTTTTTGTTTACGTTGTCGATAAGCACTTGGAGTTTCATTGGTCCATCGTTTGAATGCACGTGTGAACGCAGAGGGCTCTGAAAAACCGGTTAAATAAACAATTTGATCAATAGTTTCTTGTGTATTAGCAAGTAAACGTCTGGCAAGTTTTTCTCGATGTTGATTTAGAATCTTTTCATAATTTGTATTAATAGCTTGTAAATCAGCGCGAAGAGTACGAGGGTTGCGGTTTAATTGTTCTGCAATCAATTTTTGATCAAATTGCCCAGATTCAAGTAATCCATTACTAAGTAAACGTTCAATTGCATGAATGAGTTGATGCTTTTCTAATGTTAATAGCTGTTGTTCCGCAAGAGTTTCATGGATTTTTAATAATTCTGGCTCAGCAGCTGGCGAGGTCTTATTTAATAGTACACTAGGAAAAACTATAGCACCTTTTTTTTGGCCTAAAATGACGGGGCATTCCCACATCTTTTGATAAGTTTCAGCCGAGGCACCTTGTTGATAAGGTAGAGTAATGAGGCTAGGTTTGAATTCATTATTAGTCATATATTTAAAAAAATTAAGGAAAATACCAATCCCACATTCTAGATAATGTCTTACGGGATGCTCAAAACCCGATAATATTGCTTGATCTTCATTAATGGTTAAGGAAAGGCTAAATACATCTGTAAGTAGGGCTTGATATCTTATAGCGCGCTGCAATCCTTCACCAAATGTAGAGCTGCTCAAAAATAGATATTCAATGACCAAACCCCGGAAAGGCGGCATTTGCTTACCTACGTGTAAGCCAATATCAGGATCTTGGCTGATTTCTTCAGCAGCTGTCCAAAAACGATGTTGGGTAGAATTATCTCTACGAATATTTTTATCGGGTGGTTGATTAGGCAAATTTACACTTGCAAAAATAGATGCTGCATCTAAGTCCATCTTTTGCATAGTCTGGTAAGTCATCCATAAAAAAATTCCAGCGTCTGAAGAATTTTTAGACATAATTTGATGACAACTCTATAAACTATAGCGCATATTCAATCATGATTTTATTGCTGATTCTATATCTCAGAAACTTATATTAGTTTAATGATCAGGAAAGAAACCCGCATCTTCACGTGCTTGTTTTAAAGCTAAGATAAAAGAGGTTAATAAAAGCAAACCTATAAAAAAAAGAAAAAGATCGATGTTACTAATCGCAAAACCTATACTTGTAGCG
>Ga0207655_1002383_pt1 | contig 15323 bp, 23 predicted proteins | sample KBSM44metaG_FD_184398 | JGI IMG/M metagenome (GOLD analysis project Ga0207655, IMG submission 184398) | Miscanthus rhizosphere microbial communities from Kellogg Biological Station, Michigan, USA - KBS M4-4 metaG (SPAdes) (version 2) | ecosystem: Host-associated > Plants > Roots > Rhizosphere >...
GAGGAAATCATTCGTCCTCTAGTGGATCTAAACTTCCCGAGCGCTAAGAAGTATCCGTCTTTCCAGTTTCGTCCTATGGCAGACAAAGACATTACTAAGCTAGCTAGCGTGTTCAACTTAATGATTAGCACTGGTGTAATCGCTCCTAGTGAGGATTGGATTCGTGAGGAACTTGGTATGCCAGCTCCTAGTGAGGAAGCCAAAGCAGAGTTATACAAGCGTAATCACCCCGAGGAGCAACAAGATGACGGTCTCCCAGAAGACGAGAAAGAAAAAGAAGGTAGCACTTATACTTGTCCGTATGACGGCGAGGTATTCAAGAACAAGCAATCTCTGAATCACCACATGAGAGCCAAACACGGAGCAGGTGCTACGAATAACACCAGTGCAGACAAAGGCGCTAAGGCACAGTCAAACACTCAGGCGGCAGCAAAAAAGTAACAGCCTCTGAGATCGACCAAGAGTATATCACTTTCGGCGAACGCCGAACTAGAGCGGACATCAAAGCTATCCAACGAGACATGGAAGCTATTGAGTCCGCTTTTTTAAAGGATGCTCAGAGGTTAAACGAAAAGCGCCTACCTCAGTTGATGAAACGTGTAGAGAAAGCTATCAAGGAAGGTCAAAGCTCAGTAGAAGCTATGCAGATGCCGTCTCAGAAGGAATACCGCAAGCTCATTAGAAACCTAATCGTTACCAGCTCAATAGCAGGATACTCTAGAGCCAGCGACGAAATGGACAGGCTAACTCGTAGGTACAATCAGTATAGCGAGCTAGAAGAACTACCAGTATACAATGATGACCTGCCTCCAGAGTTACAAACGTTTCTAGAAGAATACGCTCTACAGATTTCAGTCATTACCCAGGAGACAGTGCTAAACAGAATCAAAGAAATACTAATAGAGGGATTACTAGCAGGCACCGAACCATCTCACTTAGTTACGGCTGTACAGGCTTCTGCCGAGGCTGCCTTAGGAGTAGGACATGCTACTACGATTGTCCGCACAGAAATGAGTAAGATGTACAATGCAGCTAGACTAGCTAGGTATACGGCTCCAGAGAACAAAGGCTTCGTAGTCGCTCTCCAGTACGATGCTATCATAGATAACCGTACGACTCACATATGTGAACATCTCGATGGACGTATCATTGCGATTGACAGAATGGATTTAATTATGGAGTATTCTCCCCCGAACCACTTCCAGTGTAGATCCGTATGGCTACCTGTCACAAAGTTCGAAACTTGGGGGGATGATTGGTCTACTGCAGAAGAACCTCAGCAGGGTTTTACTAACGGGACGCCTGATATAGAAGAATTAAGAGGATTGGCTGGCTCATAAGAGTCAGTCTTTTTTTTGTCCAAAAGGAAAGCCCACCCAGTTTCCGTCTGAGCAGGCTTAAACTAATGAGTAACGTAATCCACAAGAGAGTACCCTGAGGAGGATAAACTCTCAAGTGAAAAAGTTCTTCTTCAGTATAACCTGGGTAGGACAAGCTGTCAAGACAAAAAAAATAGCCTGCTCCCCTGATGTAGTAAGAGGGAACAAGCTCAAAGGTAAAACGAAAACAAGAAATGTTCTTACGGAGTTGGCGTTCTCCTTAAGAACTACGCTGTCAGGGTGACAAATCCTTTCAGCGAGAGCGCAACCTCAGGGGATGTCTCCCGAGAGGGTAAAGAATCACCTCCTAGATATGACTCAGGTAATATTTATAGACCTAAAGCAGTTTGAATTTCTCCGAACTCGAATCCTACGATAGGCTTGTTGCCTTCTACGATAGTAACTGGTACTGACTGGTATCCAAGAGATGATAGATCTAGTGCGGCTGTAGGGTGTGTCTCAATGTTACGGTATTCGATCTCGTGTGTATCTTTTACCTCTTGAGGTAGATATCCTAGATTGAATTTAACTTTCTCGCATTCTGGGCAGCGATTCTTCGTATAGACAATTACTTTTTTCATATTAGTTTTCCTCCTTAGGTTTGTTAATCACTAGAGCATGAGCCATTACAGGAACCAATATAAGTGATGTTAAAGCACTTGAGTAATCCCCTTGAGATAACTGATAAGAAAAGTTAGCACTAAGAATCCACGGTAATACCTTTAAGAATATTTTATACATATTAGTTTCCTCCTCTAAGGTTTGTAATCCAATAGTTAACAACAAGCTCCATAGCTTGAACTTCTGTGAATCCAGAATCTACAAAGGCTTTCTTTTGTTGAAACATCATTTCAGCAGCAGGCTTTACAGCATCATACATTTTCTTATTCTCTTTGTTTTGTAAACTCTCGAATAACTCCTCAATAGGCGTTTTCTGTCTCATTAGTTTTCCTCCTTTTTAGTAACCCACTGTATAGTTACAACTTCTTTCTTTTCTACCTCGCAAGCATCTAACTCTTGGTAGCACGATTCATATCCGTAATCCTCATAGCCATATCGAATAAGTGTTTCAACTACTCTAATGTGATTTCCTTTATCGTCAGCCAAATAATGAGTTAGGTGCTTAAAGTTATCATCCATATCCTCATCAGTTTCCACTACCGAGAATAATACTCCGTCGATTGTTACCTCTTCGTTATCTGATAAATATTCATGTTCCTCTTTAGTTAAGTCTCTCATTAATTTTCCTCCTCGTTATCATCCCATAGTCCTGACCAATCGCATAACTTATAGAGACCGACACCCATCAGAGCTAGCAAGTTAGCATACAACACATTGAAGAGAAGTTTGTTAGGTGTATCTATAAAGTAAACTGTTGCTCCAAAGCTAACCGATAGCACTAAGAAGTATACAGTCTTCATAGTTATCTCTCCTCCATAGATTCCTCTTTTAGGATTTCTTCAAACTGGATAGGTTCAAGCTTTCCTTCGTAAGCTAAGTTAGCCATCTCTAAAGCTAAATCTAATTCCACATATTTAACCATCAGTGTGCCTCCTTAGTATCAACTCGATTGATTGAAGCCTCCACGCTAAAACCTTCTGGGTAACGATTGGCGAGTTTGTTAATGTTTATCTCGGCGATCTCCTGTAGGGTGTATCCTAGCTCGTGGGCGCCTACTGAGACGTAATACATAATGTCGCCTAACTCCTTGGCAACTTCCTTGACAGGTATAGCTTTAGGGTTCCCGGCAGTTATATAACCTTGAGAGAATCCATGTCCGTGGTGGATAGCTTTCTTAACAGCATCTGCTACCTCTCCAGACTCGCCAGCTAACCCTAAAGCTACATTCTGTAGGCGCATTTCTAACGAGCCAGCATTCTTCCAAGTACGTAGTGCCTTCTCCTGATAGTCATTTAACTCATTGATTCTTAATTCATCCATATGAACATCCCCTTTAGTTTTATACTTTAAGTATGTTGACAAGCTAACCACTCGATCAACTCCTTAAGTTTTTCTGTTAAGATAATCATACCAGAGTCATACCGAGATGTAAAGCATTACTTTATAAAATAACGCTTTTGTTTAGTTTTCTTCTCTGATTATCTTTACTTCATGCGGGATTCCTGATTCTCTTGTGCAATACTCTGCATCATGATAAGCATCAAAAATGCTATCGTATACATTCATACATTCTCCACCTAAATAAATTCCAAACTTCACATTCACTCTCTCCATTTCTTAATAAAATTCAAATTTGGTTATAACTCAATAATACCACAGTCATACTAATATGCAAGAGGAATTTTAAATTTCCTCCAAATTATTTCTTCAGAGGCTTGTCCCCTTCAGTTGAATCTAGGAAGTTATAAAACAGTATATTCCCCGTATACTCTTCAGACGCTCCAGATTGGCTTGTATGAGCGAGAGACTCTTTAGCTTGTTCTTTTATTCTACGAAGCTCTAACTCCTCTATTTTAGCGTTTAGAGACGTCACAAGGTAATCTCTGAAGTTCGACACTTTTCCTTGCTCGTGCTTGTCCACTACTTTACGAAGAACGCTATCGAATGATCTCTTAGTCAGAAGCTCCTGAGTTTGTAAACGAAGAGAACTAATAACATCCGTTAAAGATTCGATTTGCTTAGGAGCTGGCGAAGTATTCGCCTTATCATCATCAATCTTTATATTATTGTTTTTCTTTGTTTTTGAATCTGTGTTTATTAATTCTTTATTTATATTTGCACCTTTAGAACTGTTCCCAGAGAGCTGCTCCCTCGGTGCACCTGATTCGGAACACACTTCGGCAGTCTGTTGTACGTTTGGTACATCTGAAGAAAACTCAGTAGTATCAAGGGTTAAGCCTTGTATAGGGTTAACGTGCTTAATAGAATGTCCCTTCTCGGTTAACTCCAAAATCTCTGTTTTTACGAACTCGTAATACTCCTCCTCAGTGAATGGTAAGTCCGATACGTTGTAGTAATAACTTTTCTGTCCGTCTTTGTGGCAATAGAAACCTACAATGTATTTTTTCTTTACTAGACCTTTCCAAGCAGCGTCTACATTCTTTCGGCTGAATTGCTTATGTAGTTGTGTCTTATGGAATACCCACTCAGCAGGTCTACTCATCATATGACTTAGAAGGCCGATCTCTCTTAAGTCCTCTAGGTCATCCTGTAAAGGTTTATTATGTATCTGTGCGTACTCACTAGTATGCCTTCTTTTGATTACGTTGTTACTCATTAGTATTCCCCCTAAGGTTTTATCTTTATAGGAATCATACTAAGGTATTACCTATGGAGTTGTCAACCTATTAGTTTATTCGGTCTCATGTTTAATTATTACAAATACCTATGAGGTAGGACTATTAGTTGGTTCTCTATAGGATGTCTCACTGGTAGATCTTTTCTAGTGAGTACTTCTATAGAGGTTATTCTTTAGAGATTTTTTTGTTTTCTTTTTCTAGAGTTAGGAATCTGTTAGGTTACTTCTCTAGAGTTATTTCTTTTTAGTATCTAGTAGTTTTCTCCAGACAAAACAGGTGTATCTCAGAGTATTTCGGGTTAGATATTATGCACTTGAGGATAGATAATGCGCAACTTAAGTACTAATTTGTGCACTTGACTGGTTTATATCACTTACAAGATAACCTTTTGAGACAGGATATTGTCTGGTTAGTACTACTATATATATGAAGCAATTAATGAGGTGGTGACACTATGACAACTATCAAGAACCTTCGCTACGAAGGGAAGTTTACCGAGTTCTCGGAAGCTATCTCACCTAGCGAGGATTTAATCAAAGAAGCTATTATGTTTTCCACAGGTACACACCGTGGGAAAGAATATACAGAGGCTCACCTACAGACACTTGTTGATACATTCTCTGTAGAGGACGCTATCCCAGTTCAACTGGATCACTCAGAAAGCGCACGAGATACAGTAGGATTCCTGGAGGAGGCTTCCGTACAAGGTGGCAAGCTCTACGGGAAAGTACGTATCATCGAAGAGTTTGCTAAAGAGCGCATCGTTAAGAAACTCCTAAACAAAATCTCCGTTTCATTCTACACAGACCGTGAAGGCAACCCTACACGCCTTCGAGAAGTCTCCCTTGTAGCATTCCCCCAATTGAAGGGAGCAAAACTATTTAGTGAGAACGGCTTCTCCTCGGAGTCGGACGAGCTAGTAACCAAGGAGGAAACAAACATGGCAGAAGAAATCAACAAGTTTGCCGAGTTAGAAGCTGCTTATGCGGCTAAGTTCTCAGAGTTAGAAAAAAAGCAAGAAGCTCAGGAGGCTCGCCTACAAAAGTTTGCCGAAGAGAAAGTGGCTGTACAGGTTGAGAAGTTCCAAGAGTCAAAGAAGGTTGTACCTGCTCAGAAGGAATCTCTAGCAAAATTGCTAGCTTCATTCTCAGAAGAACAAACTGAAGCATTCGAAGAGTTCATGTCTAACATGGGTGCTGTCGAGTTCCAAGAAGTAGCTGAGGTGGAAGCTAGCGAGAAGACTGAAGAGGTTGCTCCTGAAGAGCATCAAGACTTTAAAGAGTCTGATGAGTACAAAGCTTACATGAAATCAATTGGTAAGGGAGGTAACAACTAATGCAAAACTTTATCGAATATCACATTAACCGAGATAGCCGTAAGACTTTTAAGGTAGCTGCTGCTGAGACATTATACGCAGGTGACCCTGTAGCTATCAAATCAGATATGACTGTTGGACGAGCTGCTGCTGACGATGAAACCGTAATCGGTATTGTCTACGGAGGTACTGTAGGTAACTCAGCTTTATATGGTGCTCCTGTGTTTGACTATGTTAACGCTGGCTTTGCTGGCTCACGTAAGGAATCAGTATCAGTTATCTTAGGAGCTGGACACTTAATTTACTTGAAAGTAACTTCTCCAGTGATTGGAAAGCCTGTTGTAGCAACTGGAACGGCTGCTGGAACTAACCAGTACAAAGTCCCTGCTGACAACGCTAAGCCACTTTCTCACTTAGGTAAAATCGTAGCGGTTGACTCTAAAGGATTTGCTTTAGTTCAGACTGTATAGTAATCATACTCGGGTAATACCTAGACCCACTTCGGCACTCTAGTTAGTGCACACTCACGAGGTACCAGTCACCTCGATTTCTTCGACAACCACATAGAAACAACTGAGGAGGCGTTCCCTAGAGAAGGCATTGCTCCTCAGTACCCCTCAAAACATAACCCTCAGGAGGTAATAATATGTCTGATTTAATCTTAGGACAACACCCTTTACTTAAGAAAGTCATGATGGATGCTCGTATCCAAGACTTAACAGAAAAGCGATTTATTGCTGATGCGTTACTAACTAAAACCTCAGCAGACGCTCTAGCTATCAAGTACTTCAAAGATGGCGATGCAGACGCTAACGGTCGTTATACTTACGAGGAAGTACCTGAAGTAGGTGAAAGCTCAGGTTTCAAACGTATTGGTCTTAGCGAGACGGCTAAGGTTGAAATGATTCGTAAGTACGGCTTAGAGTTTGCGTTCTCATACGAGATGCAAAAATGGGGTAACCCAGCTTACTTCGAACGTGCTTTCAAAAAGTTATCTAACTCAGTAGTAGCGATGGTTAACACTATGGCTTACGACAAGTTACACGGTGCAGCTTCTGCTCCTAACCAGAACTTACAAGCTAAGTCAGGTGCTCGTTGGAATGATCCTGCTACAGGTGACACTAACTTAATTGCTGACATTGTAGATGCTAAAGCTGCTGCTAAGAAAGCTGGTTACTCTTTAGATACTTTAGTGGTATCTCCACAGACAGAAGCATTGCTTCTTAAGTCTAAGTCTATTCGTGATGCTTTCAAGCAAAACGGTACAGACATCGTATTACTACGTGGCTACATTGGTGACTTCTTAGGCTTATCAATCATCGTAGACGAAAACTATCCGGACAACCAAGCTTTATTCGTAGAGCGTGGAACTGCTGGAGACATCGCTGATGCTGAAGGCTTACAAACTCACACGTACAACCAAGAGGAAGATATGACTACAATTGGTCGTGTTACTCGCTTCACTACAGCTTACATCACAGATCCTCGTGCAGTATTCTTAATCACTGGTATCACAGCTTAATAGATTAACAGTCTAGGAAACAGACTTTAAAGGCAACCGAGGAAGGTTCTTCCTTTCTCAGAGTACCTACGAGGCAGACAATGACTCCCCCTCGTTGTTTGCTTGGTGGGTACTCTGACAAGAGAAGAAAGGAGTGAAAGCACTATGAAGGTTAAAGCTAAAGTGGAAGCTATAGATAAGTTATTCAACCGAGTAGGTGACATCTTGGAGGTACCTGAAGAGTACGGCAAGCATCTCATTGGTATTGACTACGCAGAGTCAGCTGAAGAGAAGAAAGCACCTGCTAAGAAGTCTGCTCCCAAGAAGCCTAAGGAGTGATGACAAGTGAGTTATAGTACTCCGAAAGACCTACGCACTACCTACAGGCAACAACTACCGAGTTCCGTCTCAGATAAAGACATTCAAGTCTTCTGTGATAAGGCCTCGGTGTACATCAACGCTATCCTCGCAAAAGCCTACGCAGTTCCATTCTCACCAGTTCCCCCACTCATCAAGCAAGTAGCCAATGACCTCACTACATATTTCTTTATAGAAGGAATGTACACGAGTCAGAAGCCTAATTTGGATGAGTTCTACAAAGACCTCAAAGCTAGACTAGACCAAATGCTACAAGACATTCTCAACGGAGACATGGCTCTCATAGATGAGAATGGCAATGTTGTACAGCCATTACCTACGTGGAATAACGGATACGCTACGACGAATGACGATGAGCCATTCTTCGATAGATGTCATCCTTACTGGTAGGTGAGCTAGATGGCAGGACATAACGACGGACGTATGAGAGTTGAACTTAATGGGTTCGACGTTAGGATGCTCAAAGCAGCAGGCAAACTAGAAGACCTTAAGACTCCTCTCCGTAGGTCCGAGACTTACATGGAACGATCAATAGGTAATCGTTTTAGGGCAGCTGCTTGGGTTCCCTTGAGTGCTAGGACTATAGCGATTCACCCTCACAGGGCTGGCGGTAAGCCGTTAAACGACACAGGAGCGCTTAAACAGTCGATAACTAGTGGGGCTGCTAACTCGTTGAGCAAGAAGAAGTTGACTATTAGGTCAGGCCTTCCAAAGGCTAACCTGCATCACCACGGAGGCAGGACTAGTTGGGGTACCTTCGTTCCTGCACGTCCATTCTTGTACTTTAGCAACACTGATGAGCAGATGATCCAACGAGTGTTTGATGACTATGTAGATGAACTAGCGAGGGAGGTAAACAATGGACGGGCATAAAGGTATTTACAATGAGACGAAAGCGCACCTAGCAGACTTTCTCATCGAGTGCTTCAACGCAAGTGATGACAAGGTAGATGTTTACCGAGCACCCTTCCAGCAGATTCCTATGTTCCCCGCTATTTCTATTGAGATAGTCGGAAGACCAACTCGTAAGGCAGTCGGGATGGGTGGTGTATATCAGTCTGCTATATCGGTTAACGTTTGGGTCTACACGAGTATGCTAGACGGGATTGAAGCTGAGGAGCAATGCCTGTGGTTGACTCACCAAGTAGAAACGTATATCGCTAAGAATAGAACCCTTGGAGGCAGATTCTCTGAGGTTAAACTCGATGATGATATCCAGTTTGGGACAGTCCAAGAGGGAGAAGTTAATTTCCTTCAAGGAGCTAGGATTCCCCTACTGATTACAACGAAGATGACACAGCTTGGCAACCAATGTGGCACGGTTCCAGGAGGTGATTGCTCATGCGGTTAATCTACGACAATAACACTCCCAGAGTCTTTCTCTATCCAGCATATGGACAAGTAGAGAAAGGATTCATTGTGGATGTGCTCGATAAGGATTTAATTGTTTCTCTAAAGGAAAAAGGATTCAAGAAAGCACCGCCTTTCAAGGGTGCTAACGAGGAGGAGAAAATAGATGGCTAGACAAACTCAAGGATTTGACTCACTGATCGCCTTCGGAAAGGAAGCTACTCAGGGTACGGCTCCAGCGGCAGGCGTTTTTAAGAGCTGGGGTATTACTTCTGGCTGGGAACCAGAGGTCAACAAGAACCATGAACCTATCCGAGGAATCGGACAACGTACAGTATTAAACCATAAAGCTTTAGGTCAGGAAGTAACGTCTACATGGACAGGCTACTTACAAGATCCTCGTCCTCTATGGTATGCACTAGGCGGAGCAGTTACTAAGACAGGCGCAGCTAACGCTTGGGTTCATACGTTCTCTAGTGTAGGACGCTGTCAAGAATTACCTACCTTCACAGTTAACACTAGTATGTGCATAAACAATACGCCGTTTATCACTAACTATATTGGCTCTAAAGTTGATACTCTTACAATCAGCGCTTCAGCAGGAGAAGCTGTAGAGGTAGAAATGGAGATCGTTTCTAAAGACGCAGTTGACAACGCTCCAGCAGCTTCAACTTATGATTACCCAACTAATGAAATTATGACCTTTGCAGATGGAGAAGTAACCATCAATGGTAGTGGCACTCCTGCAGCTAACATTAAGGAATTCGAATTAGAGTTTGCTAACAACTTAGAAGCTCTTATGACAATCTCGAAAGGCATCACTCCAACGTATATCAATGAAGGTATTTTCGATATTACAGGTTCTCTGACAGTTGCTCTTAGTGATACAGCTACACGAGCTGCCTTTCGAGCAGGTACAGAGTTCACTGCTAAGTTCCGATTTGACGATCCTACTGTACCAGCTAACTACTTTGAGATTACTCTAAGTGGTGCTAAGTATGATACGGACTCATTAGGGATTGAAGCTGATGGGGAAACAGACTACGAATTAGATTGCTTGTTCCGTACAGCATCTATCAAGATTGGCTCTAAAGATATCTCAGATATTACAGTTTAATACTCGGGAGGCTTCGGTCTCCCTTTAATTTAAAATTCGAATGGAGGAAACTATAATGGCTAAGCAACAATTCCCATGGTTAAACAAAGAAGAGGTATTCACTGAAGACGTACGAGGAGTTCGAATCACTTACAAGAAGTTGTCTTTTGGTAAACAACGCAAGGTTCAAAACGAATGCACAAAGGTAGACACTAAGAGTGGTAAGGTCGACATGGACGCTTCTCAGATGATGGTATCTTTTGTTGTGGAAGCTATTATGGATTGGGACTTCACCGATGAGGACGGCAACAAGTTACCTATCGAGGCTCACACTCTAGACGAAGTACTTGATCCAGAGTATTCTGCTGAGATTGTAAAAGTCATCAATGACAAAATCTCTGGAGACGTGCCTGATAAGAAAAAAAAGAAATAGACAATCAGATAAAACTTCTCATGGGAGGTAAGAAGCTAAACAGTCCTATCGCTCATGAGATTGAATTGTACGAGCTTTGTGTTTTACTTCATAAGACACCTTCCGAGATAAAGAATGAGTCTCACGAAGATATCTCCGCTCTCCTATTCGTACACAACGTTAAAGGTAAATACGAGTCGGAGGCTAACAAGAAGGCTAAGAATAAGCAAGCTCGTAAGGATGTTGCTAATAAGCATCGCTAGGAGGTGAGAACTATCGCTTCAGTTATAGATATTATTATCGAGGCTCAAGACAGGGCTAGTAACACTTTTAGAAGCACCTCGTCAGAGGCTAGAAAGATGCAAGCTATCATAGCTGGTATAACTATAGCTGCTGCCGGAATGACACCAGCCTTACTAGGAGGACTGGGGGCAGTCGCTTCCCTGTTTGGTACTGCTGGGATAGCTGCCGCAGGATTCGGGGCCTTAGCGTTTACAACCTTCACCAAGACCATAGAGAAAGCAAATGACCTTGAGCAAGCACACCTCAAGGCTAATGCCGCCCTCATTGCTGGTGACACAAAGGCTACGCTAAGGGCTATGGCTATGGTGCAAGCCATCATGGAGAGTATGTCTGAGGAGGAACGTCAAGCAGTGGTTTCTATCAATGCCCTCAAAGATGCGTGGGCTGACATGGAAGACAAGATGACTCCTACAACTCTAAAGATGATAGCTGAGTCTACAACGTTTCTCCGTCTCACAATGACTAAATTATTCCCTGCTTTCCAAGGAGTTGGGGAATCCTTTACAGGCATGATCAAGTGGATGAACCAAGCTATCGAACAAGGTAAGGCAGATAAGTTCTTCGAACATATGAACACCTTTGCGGTACCAATGTTCGAGAAAGTAATGAAGTCTGCTGGGAATATCCTGAATGGATTTGCAGGTATCATGGTAGCTTTCACTCCACTAGGAATGCAACTTGGAGATGGCATGGTAGACCTGACTAAGAAGTTCGCTGACTGGGCTTGGGGGTTACAAAGTAACCCTGCCTTCCAAGACTTCGTTAAGATGGTTCAAGAGAGTACGCCAGTCATCATGGAATTAATTGGACAAATTGTCTCTACTTTATGGCAACTCATCCAAGGCTTATATCCTGTCTCTATTCAGATTCTACAACTTGCAGCCGATTTTCTAAAGTGGGCGCAAGACTCAGGAGCACTTAAGTTAGCTATTGAGGCTGTCTCAGGAGTAGTTCAATTCTTCCTAGATAACATGAACGCTTTAGTTCCTATTCTTGTGAGTGTTACTGCTGGGGTTGTTGCTACTAATGTTGCCTTTAAAGCTATGATGATTGTTAGAACTTTGGCTACTGGAATACAGTTATTAGCTACAATGTTGGGTTTATCTCGAGTGGCTACTGCCGCTGGTACTACTGCTCAGTGGGCTTTGAACGCTGCTATGTGGGCCAATCCTATCGGCATCCTAATTGGACTTATTGTGGCGTTAATCGCGGTAGGCGTTCTCCTATATCAAAACTGGGATGAAGTAAAGAAATACTGCGAGGACATGTGGAAGCTTATCTCCTTCAAGTATGAGGAAGGTAAAAAGAAAGTCATTAAAGCTTACGACGATATGGTTGCCTCTGTTAAACAATGGTGGTCTGATACTAAAAAGTGGTGGTCTGACACGGTTCAGGCTGTAGAGGATAAAGCCAAAGAAATGAAAGATAAGGTAGCCGCTAAGTATGAAGAAATCAAAGGCGCTATTATCCAAAAGCTAACAGACATCTTAACAGACAATGCACAGAAGTGGGAAGATCTAAAGAAGGCTGCCTCTGATAAGGTACAAGCTATGAAGCAAGCTGTTATAGATAAATACAACCAAATGAAAACTGATGCAGAAAACAAACTAAAAGAGATAGTAAATGACACTAAGCGTAAGTTTGATGAGATGGTACAGGCTGCTAAAGATAAAGTTAGCGACTGGGGTAAGGCTGCTGGAGATATGCTTAAGGAGTTTGGTAGTGGTATTAAGAATGGATTCGTAGAGGCTAAGTACAAGGTAATTGACGGTGTGAATGGCATGGTAGATAAATTCACCGGGTTTTTCACTACGTTCTATAGATCAGGTAAAGGCTTGCTAGGCGAATTCATTAACGGTATTACATCTGGCTTCGGAGATGCAGCAAGAGCAGTCTCTAGAGGGATGTCAAGTATCCGAGCATACTTACCGTTCTCTCCTGCCAAGAAAGGACCTCTGTCAGACTTAGACAAGTCAGGTAAAGCATTCTTCCCGACTTGGTACGAGGCAGCATTAACTCAGGTTGGCACTATGGAGCGATCTATGGGTAGAGCCTTCGGAGGAGTTGCTAATCAAGCACAGGTTGCCCTAGCAGGCACAGGTTTAGAAGCATTCACTGGAGGTAGAACATCTGTGACAGTCAACCACGTAGTCAAGGTAGACGGCACTGTAGGATTAGACTCTAAAGGTGTTGAGGAGTTCGAACAACGAGTAACCCAACAAGTAGTTAACACATCAGGTGGAGGCTATGGAGGTATGGACTACTCGGGTTTAAATCAATCAATTAGAAAACTGTAGGAGGTAAACCATGGCAGGACAAGCTACATTGACAACTATAACGATTGATGCTAACGGGAATGCTGTGGTGAACTTCACCTACTCAGGTGGGGCCTCCACAGATATTCTTTACTTAGAGAGAGCAAACAGCTACGATACTCCCGATAAGGCTGTAGTAGTGAGAAAAGTGACCAGAGGATCTCTGACTCAAGTGATTGACTATACAGTTTCCAACTCAGGGGCACGCTATTGGTATCGCATTAGGTCTACTAATGCAGACGGTTCTGGTGTAGTGTACAGTCCTGATTGGGTTAGTGTAGATACGGTCTGTCTGGATATTGTCACAATAGCTCCTTATAGCGCAGTACAAACGCAGACTAAACTCCAAGTTGTTCAGTCTAGAACAGGAGAGCGCTCACGAGAAACGCAGATGGCGGAGTTTGCTGGCAGGACAAGACCTGTAGCAGAGGTGGGAATGATGTACAACCAAGTAGTCAATATCTCTTTCTATGTAGAAACTGCTCAAGAGAAGTACGACATAGAACGACTCTTAATGGACAATGACTTTTGGTTTAGAGATAACTATGGTAGAAGTTTCCACGGAGTATGTCAAAAGGTTAACTCATCAGATTACATTGCAGGGTTTAACATGAGTGCCGTACTCACAGAGGTAGACGGTGGAGTAAATCACTAGAGAGGAGATGTTCCTATGGTGTCACGTACAAGGTTTAACGAAGGTACTAGGGAGATATCTTTTAGATACGACATCCTAGACAAGAACAATGTCAAGAAAGGTGAAGCAAGCAACATCGTAGACGGAAAGATTTCCTTTAATGCTTTCTCAAGTATCCATAGGACAGCTTCTTTCAAGTTACGCGAGGAGGCTCCACCTCCTGAGAGTATCCCTCTTATAGCAGGTAATACTTATACATCAACGAGCTGGCCTGCTATGAGTTGGACTATGGATCAATGGGTTAATGGTGTCAATGGAGAACTAAGGGCAGAGAGGGTGTACCGAGACGATTTAAACCCCGAGATGGAAGGGTCTACCTCAGCAGCACCTGGCGCTACAGGGTACATTTATGAGAAGTGGGGAGTCTTTAAGGATTCTGCACTAGCTACATTGAATTACAGGACTGACGAGCGAGGTTGTATAGGGAATGCTCAGACAATTGAGAAGAACGGTACAGGAAACTACAAAGCAGGCATATACACTTTTGATTGGAGAAACACAAGAGTGGTTCCAGCAGACGCCTACTTTGGATTCATGTATAGATTAACTGTAAACGGCGCAGCCTCAGGGGATTATCCTGCTGTGTGGGCTATACCAGAGACAGCTAATCAGGCAAACAACTGGGCAGGTGCTGTCAAAGTGTCTAACTCTAATATGACTATTCGTCCAATGAACAATGATTGGATATTCTGTGAAGGTATTCAGAATATGGCGGAAATCCCTGGAGGAGGAGCCATTCACGATTGGAAGTTTGCTTTTGGCTATGAGTCCTCTCAGCCTTTCAAGATTAAACTTGATTGTGTTTACGTAGATGATATTAGAACTAGAAGAATGAAGAACTTATCTGTTAGTACTTCTCCAGTGTTCGATATTTCTTATACGAAAGTAGTTGATGGAGTTGTACCTTCTTACAACAAAGCTATCATGTACTACAATTTAGTGCCTGGTCAGAACAACCCCTCAGAGGTTTACTTCCCTCTCAATAGATTATTCTATCGAACAAGTGTTAACGGAGGTAGTACGTGGTCTGCTTGGACACAAGCCTACAAAGACGTTCCTATCACAACTATCCCCTATGGTTCCGCTACAGATAACCTCAAAATGCAGCTCCAGTGGGAGTTCGATAGATACTCCATGGGAGACTTAAAGCCCCGTATACGAGACCTTTCTGTAGAAGTAAACTACAGTGCTCAAGGTAAGAATCCTTTGACTGACAGTATTGACTACCGAGTAGATCGTATTCGACCTTATATGATTTACAAGGACGGAGCTTCTACGATTGAAAGATCACTAGGGATATTCTTGCTTAACTCCCCTTTT
>Ga0207655_1002386_pt1 | contig 15319 bp, 7 predicted proteins | sample KBSM44metaG_FD_184398 | JGI IMG/M metagenome (GOLD analysis project Ga0207655, IMG submission 184398) | Miscanthus rhizosphere microbial communities from Kellogg Biological Station, Michigan, USA - KBS M4-4 metaG (SPAdes) (version 2) | ecosystem: Host-associated > Plants > Roots > Rhizosphere >...
ATAGAGGGTGACTTCAATAGCATCATGGAAGAATTAGAGGATGTTAGTGATGCTTTTGCTTTGTCTGATGAGGATTAAGTTAAGCAATGTGTAATGAGTGTACGTATGTGTAAGTTCTAAAGGAGAGAAAATGATGAGGTATGATTTTGTTGCGGATTAAAAAGATAATCAATTTTACCCCGTATGTGAAAGTGATATTAAAGAAGTAGAAGGGACGTTAGGTTTAAAGTTTCCTTTTGAGTTAAGGAAGTTTCTGTTAGAGGTGGGGTACGGCTTCATTCAGGGGTCTGAATATAATATAAACCGTATCATGGGCCCTTCTTCAATCAGAGACGCTAGATTAAAAGTAAACGATTTTGAATTTTACCCTGATATCGAACTTTACGAAGATTTAGAAGAGGGTAAATTACTATTTTTTGAAGCTAATGAAAGTGCACTGCTGCTGATAGAAATAAGTGAAGAGCAGAACAATGCGATTTATTACGATGATATAAAGATCGCCGATTCCTTGGAAGAGTTTTTAGAGAAGGTGATGGAGGGTGATGGGTATTATTTGGGATAGTACGCCAATTTAGATAGTGATTACTTTATCCTAGGTTCATAGTAAAAGATGCGTTATAATAACTATGGGTTGAAAATTAGTTAATAAATCAAATTCATAAGATATTTGCTGAATTATAAAAGCGAATTCTTATTATTTAAAGTATACATATTTTGAGGTGGTAGTAATTGCAAACACATAATTTTATCTTTCTACAAGATAAATTTCCAAAGCTAGCAGAGCTTTGTGAAAATATTGAAGAAATCTTTTATCAAGATCCACAAACAGTACTAATAAAAGGAAGAATATTTTCAGAGGAGTTATTGAAAGAAGTCACAAATCAGCATGACGATCTATTGAGTATTGATAATTTAAGGTTAGTTGAACGAATTCAGTACTTAGAAAAGGAAGAAATTTTAACAAATCAAATCGCTCGCTCTTTTGATACAATTCGATATCTTGGTAACAAAGCATCCCATAAGTATTTAGAGTATGGTTTAGATCAAGCTTTTAAGATGCATAAGCGTCTCTTTGAAATAGCAGTTTGGTTCATGGAAGTATATGGTGATTATTCGTTTGTTGCTCCTAAATATAAATATCCTCAACCTAAAAGTAATCCAGATATAGTTAATAAATTGGAAGAAAAATTAACTTCTAGTTTAGAAGAGAAATTTGAACTTTTACTACAAGCGACAAGGGCGACTGCTGCTACGGTAGAAGTGCCAGATAAAAAACTTGAGGCACCTACAGAAGATAGAGAGTATCTAAAAAATGAAAAATTGCAAACTGCTAATTGTGAATTGAATTTTAACCTTAAAGAAGGTGAAAGCTATCTTTTGCAGGAACTGTCAAAGTTAAAAGAATCTTCGCAAGAAGCAATAGAAAACTCAAATCAATTTAGTTTATTTAAAGAGTATTTACATGTAAAGCGTTCTATACAGGATGATTTAGAAACCTCACTGCTTTCTTCAGTAACTCAAGAGAATTCAAAATTAATTTTTTTATGCGGTAGTGTAGGTGATGGTAAATCCCATTTACTTGCATACATGAAAAATAAGCATCCTGAGTTAGTAAATGAATTTGTAATTCACAATGATGCTACAGAAAGCTTTGATCCACATAAAAGTTCTTTAGATACGTTAGCTGAAGTATTGCAACCATTTAGTGATGAAAATATTGAAAGTTCCCAAGAAAAATTAATTTTAGCTATTAACTTAGGAGTGCTTCATAATTTTATTGAGTCGACGTATTGTAAAGAAAAATTTAAGATACTAGCTGATTTTATCGAAAAATGTAAAGTTTTTGAAGACTCTATGATTACTCAAAATCGTAATGATTGTAACTTTCAATTAATCAGTTTTAGTGATTATCAACCATTTGAATTGACTGATAGTGGACCTGAATCTCAGTATTATTCAACTTTGTTAGAGAAAATTATTAGTCCCTTAGATACAAACCCTTTCTACCAGGCCTATAGGAAAGATAAGGACAATAAAATTCGTGGATTTTTTATAGAAAACTATGAGTTACTTATGCTACCTCAAGTTAGAAAACATGTTGTGAATTTACTAATTCAAGTTATTATCAAACATAAAACTATCATTTCGACACGTGCACTTTTGAATTTTATTCATGATATTTTGATTCCTGCAGATGCAAATGTTGAATATTTTAATGCTGATGTAATTCAAAAAACTGAGCGTTTATTGCCAAATTTAATTTTTGAAGGGAAAGAAAAATCTCCATTATTAGCAGCTATCTCGCAATTGGATCCAATCCATGTACGCTCGAGTTTATTTGATCAAATGTTAATTGAGCTCAATAATTCAATTAATATTCGACATACATTTGAGCAGTATATTGATTTAGAATCATTAGAAGAGTGGGATTCTGAAATTAAAGAGTTAGGGGCTTTTCAAGAATTAAGTAATGCTTCATGCCAATTATTTAATAAAACATTAATTCGTTTTTCAGCATTCTTATCAAAATCAGAAAAAGAAATATTTAACAATGAAAATTATAATGATTACCTTATATATCTCTACCATTTTAATGTAGGAAACCGTTCTGGACTAAAAAAATTGTATAAGCTCTTAAAAGATTCAATTTTTCTATGGAATGGTAAACCAAAAGATAATTACATCTACATTGATAAATCAAATCAAGATATACAAGTGGCACAGTATTTAAATATTTACCCTTCTTTTTCTCATTTGCCATCTAATAGCGAAGATAAGCTAAATCGTTTTCATTTAACAATCGTGTTAGCGTATAGCGATGAAAATAAGAAAAACCCAGTCTCAATAGACATTGATTACCCTTTATACGAAATGATGGTTAACATTTCTAAAGGGTATAGACCTAATAAAAAAGATAAAGAGGATTGTATTCAATTTGTAGAATTCATTGATAAAATAATGAAACATGGGAATAAAGAGACAGAATTAATGTTTATAAATTTGCAATCAAATGCACTGTTTAAGTTAACGTACGATGAGGATTATGAAGAATTTACTTTTAGAAGGGAATAAAAGATGATTGAACAAAACAATTTACAAGAACTAAAAGACGCTTTGTCTATTAAAAATGAAAAAGCTGGTTTGAAACATACAATCAATCGGAAATCTACGTTTCTACCTTTTCTGACTAGGGGGACTGAAAGACCAAAATTTAGAAAAGGGTTTGAAGGTGTATTAGGCGGTTTTACGCGTTATATTTCCCATAACGAATTGAGGGAAGAATTAGATTTAGAAAGACTGATAAACAATGTTAGCAATTTGGTAGACGTAAAACCTGAAGATCAGTCTTATTTTCATGAAATATTACGTATGTTTTTACAACAAAAGAATGGGAAAATTAAAGTTTTTCATCCACATATATTTCAATATTTACCTTATAGCAGTGGGCCAGAAATGAAAGGAGAGCAGGAAATCGCTAAATTTTTAGCGGATATTTTAACTGACAATGACAGTGAATTTAAAAGTTTGTTTAAAAATCATTCATCAGATGATTTAGTAGCAAAACTAATCTTGAATGAATTGCAAGGACTGGAGAATATTGAACGAAAGAAAAAGTATATAAGTAAACTTCCTTTTCTTTCTGAAATCTTTAAAAAGGATTTTTTATTTTTAGTTAAGCATGAGGATTATTTTAAAGATCATTATGAACTGCTATTAAGTTATTATTATTTCACCTACATTACACAGTTAACATTGAAGTTAGCTCAACAGTCTAAAGCAACTTACTATAATAGTAATGAAGTTTATTACACGTTGGATTGGGAGGCTACTAGTAAAAATCGTAAAGGATATGGATATGGATATCATATGATCAAAGATACAGCTCGAAATCTATTAATTCATATCAATACATTAGAACATTTAAATACATTAATGGGTACAAAGAATTCACAATCATATTCAGAACTGTTGGATACATATGAAGCAATGCCTCAAGAACAAAAAGAACTGTTCTTGAAACTTTTAGAACAATGGATTACAGAATATCGTTTGCATTCTTTATTACCTGAAGAAGATAAGACATTTTCTTCTACTTATCAGTCTTTGACGGACAATCTATTCTCCAGTATTGAAGAGGCATATCAGAAGCCTAGTATGCAAGGTCCTAGAAACCGTTACTCATTATCAATTGAAGAGGTTGGGAAAAAATATTTCTTGAAGACAAGAGGATCTTTAGGGTATATGTTAAATGTTTCTCAAGACTTATTTTTACTATTAACTGCTTTATGCTTGAAGAATGAGAGAAAGTCACTTAAACAAGTCTTTTTTGAATTAGAAAAGCGCGGCATGTATTTTGATAGATATTCTAAGGAAGAAGTTGTAAAATTGTTAGATAAATTAAATTTACTAGATAAAAAAAGTGATAGTGGTGATGCTCAGTATGTTAAACCAATTTTATAAGTACCTCTCAGATGAACTAATTCATTACTTAAAAAAAGCGTCTTTCAAAGCAGGAGAACGCTTTTATTTGCAATTTGATAACGAAGAACAAGTAAATCAATTTTATAATGTGTTACAGGTAACAGAATTTTCTCAATCATTTCAATATCAACATCAACAAGGCTCGCCCTATCAAACATTTTTGCTGAAGTTACCAGGAAAGGCTAATGTAGTAGTAGCAGCTACTTCTGAAAGTGTAACTCCTGACTTTTTAGTTACGTTACGAAATCAAGTAGGAGAACAAAAAGGTGTTTGGGAAAATACAGCTCTATTAAGCATTTGTTATGAAACCTTAGACAGTATTAGAGGGGGAAGTAGTGATCTTCAAAAAGAGGGTATGCCATTTAACGTAAAAACTGTATTAGCAACTTTAAAAGAGAAAATCGAAGATTCTCATTTAGAGCGTGCTAATAAAGAAGTACTAATTTTTCATCTTTCTAAAAAATTAGACGAAGCTTTTGTTCAATCTTCTCTATGGGATTATGAAGAAATACTTGGTTTTCTAAGGCAGGGACAAATCAATCAAGAAGACTACGCACATTTAGGACTATTTTTTGATAAAACACTGGAGCAATATACACCTACTCAAATGAGAAAGAGGCTTGAAGATAACTATAGCTTATTTGAGAAAGTACAACATATTCACGAGTATGAGAACCTTGAAGTACAGTTGGAAAAGAACTTTGGAGACAAGGGCGTACATGCTCTAAAGAAAGAAACTTGGAGAGAAGAGGAATATGGAAAAGTTAAAGAATGGAATGAGGAAGGGATTAAGCCTCAAAGAATGCTTAATTATGTAGAGTCTCCATATAAACTTACTAAAGAAAAGTTATTATATTGGGATAAGCCAAACAAAGATACAAAAGCTGGACAAAAAAAACGTCATATTATTGTGTTTAATCCTACTAAACAGAAGGAAGTTAACTTAACTTTTGAATTTGATGATCGGTTAAAAAAAGAATTTATTCATAAAAAATCAGAGAGACATTGTGTTGTTTCAGGGAAAAAGCTATTAGTTTCGTTAGAACACCAACCTGGCAATACTACTTTTTGTCAAGTAGTATATGCACATGATAATCAATCAAAATCAAAATATGATTTCAATATTGTAATCGTAGAATGTGAACCGCCATTCTTGCAAGATATAAAGACTTTATACGAAGTAAATGTTCGAACAAGCAAAATTGTTATTAACAAAAAGGAAGATGAGATTGTTTTTGGAGATAAATCCAATGGTATAGTGGAATTATTTATAGAAAAAGAGAATCAAAAAATTGAGGAACAAAAAAACGCATTTCGAATTTCTGCCAGCTCTTCTGCGTGGAATGACGATACTCTTAAATTTGAACTTCAAATAATGGATTCTTTAATTCCTTTTATTATTAAAGAAGAGACTTCACGAGTAACTCCTATATTTGGAAGTCGTGTTTGGAAGTTGAAAAGGGAGCGACAAGAAGACTTTCAATACGATGAAAATACCAATAAATTAAAGCAAGGGACGGTCGAGTTTTCTGCTCGTGAAGAATTCAAACAATACTTGCTAGATGAATATGTTTGGATAGCTGAAGGCTTGTTATTTGCTAGAAGAGACGTTACAGGTTTAGAAAACTCTGCATTGAATATACATGAGTCCGTAGAGCAAGCATATAAAAATTTAATAAATTACTATCAGTCTCATGACCAAGTACCAAGTCTAACGTATATGAATGAAGAATTATACAATTTATCGCTTACATACGTGAATATATTTATTAACCAAATTGCTAATATTACTGAAAACACTATTCTACCAGAAGAAATTAAAAATTTGTTTAAGTTGGGAAGCATTATTGAAAATAATCGAATATTATTTACTCCATTACATCCTTTAAATGTAGCTTATCAACTACAGGTTTCTGAGTCATTAAAAAATGAAAAGGTAGATATGCATATCTTAAATAGATTAAATCCCAATAATTTACTGCCTTATATTTATGGAAAAGGGGCAAATCTTTATCGTCCTGTTACCCAGAAAGATGCCCCAGAATGGCTTATTTATGAGCCGCTAAAAAAAGTTGCAATAGGCGAATCTAACGCATTTTTATCTAATGTAGTAGAAGAAAAACTTACACAGTTTGTAGAACATTTTCAGTATTTATTTATAAAAAACTCCAAATCTCCTATTCAAATTAATGTCATTAACATTACTAATGATCGGGAAGTAGTAAAAGGTTTAATTAATTTTATAAAAAAACAAATCGATAAAAAAGGTCCAGCAGAGATTGTACCTATTGAAGTGGCATTGCATAGTAATCCCTACTTAATAAGTTCATTTGAAAGGTTTTCTTCATTTGAAAATGTGGAGGAATTCGAAGATGCTTTTGGGGTATCGTTGAATACAAAAAAGCTTGATTCCACAGATGTATTACGTCTAATTAGAGAAAATATTTTATACTATAGGCCTATGGATAATCAGGCCTATGGATATGCTCATATTTCTTTTTATAAAATGCTTTCCAACGATTTACCTGCTCGAAATACAGTTGAAGAGATTGGAGCAGGAAGTTCTCTAGATGGCTTGTTGTCTTCGTTATCATTCTTAGAGACTACGCATGATTATAGAACAGGTTTTGGATTGAAGAATGTGAGTGGGCCCTTAAATCCGCTTCTTCAAGTAGCAAAAGTTCTCAATGAGTTGGCAAGTAACTTAGAAAGTGGAGGGACAAACCCCTATCGTAAAAATGAGACAATTGTAACTAGAACAGCGAGTTATGACGAAGATATCTTAAGTCATTTATATGATGCGTCATATTGGGTGACTTTTATTGAACCAAATGTCGATTTGAATTTCTTTCAAACATCATCAAAAAATTTATTGGTAATTCATTACAGCGATCAGTACTCTTCTTCTGCTCAATATGATGCTATAACTGTTACTAATAGATCTGAACAATATAAGTTAATTATTGAACAATATCTATCCGCAAAAGATATACCTGTAACAGATAATGGCATTGAAACTGCTATTAAAAGTTTTAATACGTTGAATGGAGAATGGTTGCTTCGTATTATTGGAAGCAAAGGCCAGTTTTCTAGAGAAAAATTAAGTATCATTTCAGCTATCAAATATATTATTAGTACGTTAGATCATGAAAATATATTTTGGGTCCCTGTTTCTTTAGAAGAAATTCTTCGTATTGCTGGTGCAGTAAGATTAACAAAAAGCGAAGGCGTTTTTTCGGCTAAGAACCTAAATGTCAATGGAATGCATAGTGATGATTTATTATTAATAGGAGTAGAAATTGAAGGTGAAGATGTTAAGTTACATTATTATCCTGTAGAGGTTAAGATAGGTAACAATCCAGATTCCACCATTTCTAAGGCTAGAGAGCAAATTAATAAAACCTATAACTTATTTAATAAGCAACTTGCTAAACATAATGAGGATGGGGAGTACTTATTCAAAAACAAGTTTTTTAGAAACTTCTTTTCTCAACTGCTTATTTCCAATGTAGAGAAATTAATCGTGAATTCTATTTGGCCTGAGAAACAATATGAAAAAGTTGAAAGACTAAAAGAGAAGTTATTAAATGATAACTATCAAATCGCTGATAATCTCCAAGAATTTATCGGGAAGGGTGCAGTATTATCCTTTAAAAAAGAACAAAATTGGCGAGCTGTTAATTTAGAAGATGATATTTTAATTGTGGAATTAACAGAAGAAGATGGATATGAAGGTATTATGGTTGAACTACAAGCATTAAAAGAACAGATAATGGGTGGGAAGACGGACATTAGAGTTGAAAAGCTTTTATCCCACAATTATAACAGCGCTAAGCAGTTACAAGTAAAGGAAAATATAATAAATCATTCCCAACTTACAATATCAGCTACAGAAGAAGCAGTAAATAAAAATACTGAAAATGAGACTACTGATTTTTCCACTGTGGATTTAAAAGATGTAAGAGTGCTTTTAGGAACTGTTGAGGGTTCAAAAAAAGAAATATACTGGGAGTATGGTCATTCTGAATTAGCTAATAGACATATTTTAATCTCAGGAAAATCTGGTCAAGGAAAAAGTTATTTTATACAGTGTTTATTACTTGAACTGGCTCAAAAAGGAATTTCAAATATTATTTTTGATTACACAGATGGCTTTAAAAGTTCAAAATTGGAATCGCAGTTTAAAGAGAAGTTAAATGGACGCTTAGAGCAGTTTATTGTCGCAAAAGATGGCTTTCCAATTAACCCTTTTAAACGTAATAAAAAAGAATTAGATGTGAATCTTTATATTGATGAGGATAATACGGATATTGCTGAAAGAATTAAAGCAGTTTTCTCCTCTATATTTAAAGATTTAGGTATTCAACAACAGAATGCTATTTATGAAGCAGTACTGCGTGGGTTAGATAAATACAAAGAAGGTATGAATTTGGAGCTTCTTTTAAATGAATTAGAACAAGACAATTCAGGTCCGGCTAAGACTGCACGATCTCAAATTAAGCCGTTGATTGATAAGAATCCATTTAATAATGAAGGTCAATATAATTGGAGTGAGATACTTGCAGATAAAGGAAAAGTATTTATCGTTCAGCTAACTGGATACAGTCGTGAAGTGCAAATGATGATTACAGAATTCATTTTATGGGATATGTGGAATCACCAGTTAAATCATGGAGATAAAAATAGACCTTTACCAGTGGTATTAGATGAAGCTCAGAATCTTGATCACCGTGAGTATTCTCCTAGTGCAAAAATACTGACTGAAGGAAGGAAATTTGGTTGGTCGGGTTGGTATGCCACTCAATCCTTAAAAGGTCAATTTAGTACAGATGAAATTTCAAGGCTTCAAAATTCAAGTCAAAAAATATACTTTATGCCACCAGAAAATGAAGTCATTTCAATTGCGTCTAACCTTTCTCAAGATAATATAAGTCGTAAAGAATGGGAAAAGAAATTATCTACGTTAAAGAAAGGGCAGTGTATTGTAGCGGGACCAATGCTACAAGCAGATGGAACTTTAAAACAAAATTCACCAGTTGTTATTAACATAACCTCATTAGAGGACAGGTTAATTTAAAGAGTCGATTATTGATGTAATTAGAGAACAGGAGACTAGCCACAATGAATTTGTCGCTAGTCTCTACTTTTAATTTAAATCTTTAAGAAGTGAAGCAATATATGTATCGTTTAGCCAATAGCATTGTTTTGTTATTACTTGTCCATTGGGTAACGTCACTTTGTCCTCTCCGTTTTGACCCTTTGGACGAATATGAGTAACTCCATTAAAATTTTTTTTAGGAAAATTGTTATATTCTCTTAACTTTTTACCATATGGTTTATATTCAATTTGTACACCAGTTGCTATGAGTCTATTAACTTCTTCCCAAAGCTGCTTTATTTCATTCTCTATTGTAGTAACTGGCATATTCCAGAGCTTAATACCTTTAAAGTAAGGTTCTCGATTCGGATTATCTTTCTTCTTTTCTTTAAATTCAAAAATAACAAACAAAAATTTAGTTTCATAAAATGTTTTTCTTATGTAACTGTTTTCCCACTCTTCGTTTGTCCAAAGTTGGAAATCAATATTTTTAAATGACATGCTTTGTTCAGGTTTTCCATTTGGTTCTAACCGAATGGTCTTAAATTGAATGTTTGCTTTTGAAAATTCTTCTATGTTTTCTAATTTTGTTCCTTTGATTCCCAATAGAGAACTGATTAATAAAGGAATAAAACTTTTTCCAGTAGGTTTATACGCTACACCTAAATTCTCTGAAATTTGCTTTGCAGAGAGCCCTTTATAAGGTGAGAATCTAGATATTAAAATATCTTCTAAAGATTTTTTCTTTAATTCACCGGAAGTAGTAAGGCTTACTAAGTTATCTTTTTTGAGATGTTTTCTAACCAGTGCAGTCATATAAGATTGTTTAAGGGAAAAAGCTCGTTGCATTGCAAGTGTTGTGGAATTCGGTTGAAATCGGAGAGACTGCTTATTTGCACCTTTCGAACAAGCTCCTAAATAATTTGTGTCTCCTTCAGAGAGCTCGTGTGCTTTTCCATCCCGAATTTTTTTGGTTATGATTTCCCAATCATGTTTAATAATCTCTAAGTCGGATTCGGGAAATGTGAACAGTACGCTCTTAAAAACTTTTAAATCTTCTCTGTTTACGTAGGGTAACCATTCATAGAACATTAAAAGCATTTGTTGGTTTTTTTTCCAAAAGCTAGATGTTTCAAATGTATAATTGATTTCTTCCATGTAATTAATTATGTTTAGAACAAGGCGTTCTTTTGCCGCGAGTTTTCCGTTTTTATTCCGTTTAAAAGGAGTAACCTTTAATTCTACATTTAAATGTTCAAAATCAGGTTTGGCATTTGAGTTAATCTTGTACCCAAATAAACTTTCTTCTATTACTTGTCCTAATCCACCTTTAGAATTCTTATTAGATAATCGATTTGTTATATCAATTTCTTTAAAGGATTTTCCTTCGGCTTTTTGTGCTTTTTTCATTAGTTGCGTAGTTGTTAAGTATTCCATATTATCACTCCTTTCGTATAATTTATATTGGAAAGTATAAATTATAAGTACTAGGCCTAGTATAATACACTAAGGCAATACATACTAGTTTTATCCATTTAACTAGTAAGGACTTAGTTGATAATAGAAATAAAAAGACTCTCCTTGGGTAAGGAAAGTCTTTTTGTTTTTTAAAGCATACTAGGTTGTTCAAACCCTTGTTTATGGAATTTATCAATATCTAGCTCATACACATCTTTAATTCTTTGCCCCATTAGTGTAACTAAACCTACAACTAAAGCATTTCCCATACAGAAATATCGAGTGCGTACAGGCATACCAGTGTTCGTCCAGTTTATTGGGAAATCATTCAAACGTTCACACTCTTCTGGAGATAAATAACGCAAGCGCTTTGTATACGGGTCTTCAATTACATGAGAACTACGATTGGAAGTTCCTTCACTTGTCAGCATGGTTCTTCCTGGTAAGGTTAACGGCTCTGGAAAAGCCATGCCGCCCTCTGAATAAACGTATTTATGACCTGTTTGTGAAATTCGCTCAATTTTCTTAGGACCTTTTAAATAACGTAGCTCTTCAATTTCAGTACGACCTTTTTTATTAATTTTATTCTCATCTAGATAGAATCGTTCGTCAACTGGTCCCAATTCGTTATAAACTTCTTCTACAATTTCACCTAACGTTTTTGCTTTTTTTATTATGGGAAGAAGTTCAGCGGTGTATACCATTCCATCACGCATAATACCAGCATTTTTATAGATTGCACTAAATTCATCTGAGACATCTATAATGTCTCGCGGTAAAACGAAGGAAGCGTCTTTATGTTTCAAAGAGGGTTTTTTTTCGACTTGAAATGCCGGAGCAAAGAAACCATTATGGTGTAAAACTTGTTTATCTTTTAATTTGAATTGTTGATTAGCAAATTCAGTTTCTACGGCATAAGCAAAAATAAACACGCGCCTTCTGCGCTGTGCAAATCCATAATCCGCTGCGTTAAGCACCCGCCATTCAACGCAATATCCAGCATCACGAAAAGCTGCTAACATTATTGAAAAATCTCTACCGCGCTGTTTAGAAGGGGATTTTAATAGTCTATCCACATTTTCTAAAAGTACATATTTTGGCTTTTTATATTGAACGATGTTCATGATCTCCCAGAAGAGAACACCTTTTTTTCCTTGTATACCTTTTTCACCCGATAAAGATCGTGCGACTGAGTAATCTTGACAAGGAAACCCACCTACTAGTAAGTCATGATCTGATATATCTTTCCATACTTGTGAAATGTCCTCATTTACATGGGAAGGGTTTTCCCCAAAGTTTTCTACGTAGCAATTAAACGCATGTTGACTCTTAGTTGCAGGTTCCCACTGATTAGTCCAATTAACATCAAACCCACCTGCATTTTCTAGGCCTAAACGAAATCCGCCAACGCCTGCGAACAATTCGGCTACCTTAATATCTTTCATTACCAAATAAGAACATCCTTTCGCTTTAGAATAGCTTGTCTTCTATTATAATAAATATTGAAAGAAAGATCAATAGTTTAGCTTATGATTTTATAAAGTTTTTATAAGGTATATATAGTGATAACTAATGAAAAAATAAATTTGAATATCATTAAAGAATTATTTGGTTGAGAAATCTATCCAGTAACTAGAATATTGAAGGGATTTTCAGATTATTTTTACATTTCCTTCTAAAATGCATACGATAGCTACTCATAAAAGCACACAAATTTGTTGAAGAGAATCAGTACGCTGAAAGTTTGTTCCACAGAGAGCCGGTGATAGCTGAAAGCCGGTGTTCAAGCTGCAGGGGAATATCCTCTCTGAGAAGTCAAACTGAACCTATAAGTAAGTTTGAACGGTAGTCTACTGTTAAAAAGAACGCGTATGATTGTACGTTGCTGAGTGCTATTGATGAACGGATTAATAGAAGCCAGGATGGTACCGCGATTGAAACCCCTCCCTATGACTAGGGATGGGTTTCTTTGTGTGCTTTTAACTTTAAGAGGAGTGGTATCACATGAAAGAAGTGAATGTAAGGGAGTCTTCGCACGAGCACGAACAGCGTATCCAGCAGCAGTGGTAAAAAGGAAATGTGTTTCAGCAGTCGGTTCAAAATCGAGAAGGGCCTCCGACAGCAAACAGTCTTCCTCACGTGGGGCACGTGTCAGGTCGGACGATTAAAGACGTGCTGGCTCGTTATAAGACAATGACAGGGCATCAAGTGATCCAAAAAGCAGCTCGGGTTATCAGGGAAGCATGACATTGAGAAATACGGCGTAGAAGTTTTTATCAACAAGTGTATTGTAAAAATGCTACAAAGTGTAAATTTTTATGAGGAAAAATGAGTACGATTGAGAAAACATTACTACATGATAATTTGCGAATTAAAATAACCGGGCTGGAGTATAAGGGTTATCTGAAAGAGAAGAAATAAAAGATCTTATTGATTCTGGTAGAAATGATAAATAAATTGAAATTAGTTAAAAACGCTAAATTCTTATAAAAGAGGAATTTGTGTTGATAAAACAACAAATTCCGTATTTCAATACTCTTCTTAAAAAATATTAACACTTCCAGTTTTTTTCAATGAAGTGAAACGCAGGCCGTAAATTCGTTTTATTAGCAATTGAAATAAGAGCGGGTACCACCGAAGGATTCGTTTTAGAGAAATTAGGAATCCGCGGATTTAACCGAAAAAACTGATCGCCTAAAAGCTCAGAGCTAACCATTGATTCATAGTAGCTTGATCCACCAGAGATAATCTGAAGAAAAGGCAGCAGTGGTTCATTAGGCGATCGGTCTAAAAGCACTCCCCAATTCGGAGGCAGGTCCTCCATATCTTCAGGGCGTATGTTATCCGCACTCACCATTCCCCATCCCTTCGTATCTCTTCTTAATTGAGTGGGCTGCTCACCTGTTCCGATGGACAATACGGCAATTTGATCTAACGGCTGCTTTGCTTTTCCCACTGCACACGCGATACTAGCTGTACTGGTATTAGTTGCTACTGTATACCCATCCACGTAGTTTTGATAAGCTCTTTGCGTCGCGGGAGCACCGCTGCTCCTAAGTATTACGTCACTTGCTTTTTCATTAAGATAGGGGGAACCAGGAAAGTTGTGAAATAACACTGGATTCCAACGATTCAGCTCTGGTGAAAATAAGTGAAAGGATGGCACAACAATTCGTTTCTTTAAGTCTCTAAGGCGAAGGTCTCGGGGGAAAAACGTTCGTATGGCTTTAATAAAACCAGAATAGGGTAGTTGTTGATTAAAAACAGGTCCGCCCGGTCGAGAAACGCTGAACGCCGGTAAGATATGATTTTTGAAAAACTGAAACGTCTCCTCTGGTGATCTTCCGCTTGCTAGTGCAAGAGCAGTGAATGAACCAATGGAATTTCCCGAAAAAACATTAGTTTCACTAATTAACTTGGGATTTTGATAAGCCAATCTATTCAAAAGTTGTAAACTTAAAGCACCTAAAGTACCGCCTCCATCAAAGGTCATAATCCGATATGTTGTCAAAGGTGATTTCTCCTTTCGAATCCCATGAGAGTATTCTGTATATATTTATTTTATTTGTTGTAGAGGTATGATTATCTCTTTTGCGGATTCTTCAGGATTCAAGTTATGCAGATAAGCATACGAGGAACCCCTCCAGTAAGTTTTCTATTCTCTTTTTCCTCCCTTTAAACTGTGTGTCTTTTTTGAAGAAAATTCATAGGATATAGCATCTTATCTGTATTAAGAAAGGGGTTATATCGTGGAGGAAACAAAGCTTACTGGACGAATTGTTACACCTGATGATGCGGAATATGAACAGGCTAGAACAAATAATAATTTAGGTGTGCCTAAATTTCCAAGAATAATTGTATTTTGTCAGAATACAAACGATGTAGTAAATGCATTGAAGTGGGTAAAGGAAAATCATGTCCCATTTCGAATAAGAAGCGGCAGGCATAGCTATGAAAATTTTTCACTGGTAAACGGTGGATTAGTGATTGATGTTAGTGAAATGGATAGAATCAAGATCGACAGTAAAAGCATGACAGCGAAAATAGAAGCAGGAGCTAATCTAGGGAAAGTATATAATGAATTATGGAAAAAAGGAACGACTATCCCTGCAGGAACGGAAAGCAGTGTAGGTCTTGTAGGCCTTGTGCTTGGCGGAGGAATTGGGATGTTATCAAGGTTGTTTGGGCTTACCTGTGATAATTTAGTTGAAGTTGAAATGGCGATCGTAAATGAACAGAGAGAAGTTGAACTCATTAAGGCAAATAAAAATCACAACAGTA
>Ga0207655_1002388_pt1 | contig 15309 bp, 12 predicted proteins | sample KBSM44metaG_FD_184398 | JGI IMG/M metagenome (GOLD analysis project Ga0207655, IMG submission 184398) | Miscanthus rhizosphere microbial communities from Kellogg Biological Station, Michigan, USA - KBS M4-4 metaG (SPAdes) (version 2) | ecosystem: Host-associated > Plants > Roots > Rhizosphere >...
GCCCGCACTCCGCGCTGAATTATCAGGCGCCGTCTGAATTTGCGGCGGCCTGGAGAAAGGGTAATTCTGATAGTGAAGGATCCGACATTACTAAGTGAGCGTTGTATCTAATCCTGGGGGCAGGTCACAATCTGTCGCCATGACCTGCGGCAGATTGTGATTGGCCTTTTAGCCGAAAAGATGATCTACGAGATGGAGTGCTGTTGTGAGTTTTCACCTCGCTTTAATTTGACACCACGATGCTTTGTGTGGGATCTGGCTGAGATAAAAAAATGAATCAAAGTGCTCAAACTAGACCTCAAGTTAACATCTGAATGGGGGACCAATGGACACAGCTTTCACTGCTTTTTAAGGGATTTGGGTACTAATAAATACAAATTTATCGATAAAAAACCTTTTTTATCAGATTGTTATGATTTTGTAATGAGAATTATGATTGTTTTTAAATAAATTATGTGAAAAATTATGTCAACATACTTCATAATATGCCACGTCTTCAAAGGAGGAGGACATTAAGATAAAGATATTTAATTCGCTGACTGGTACATTTTTTGCGTAACAAATCATGAAATGACCTGCAACACTTCGCATTGAGTGTAATTGGCAAAAATCAGAAGGTAAAAATAGTGAGCGCACAGGAACAAGGAAAATATGAACGAGATTTTACAGTATGCAAGAATAAATTTCGAGGGCTCGCTTCAGATTTTAAGTCAAAGAAATTTGTTAAAAATAGGAGATTTGATCCTTCTTATATATTCAGAAGTGGATATCGTGATTTAATGTTAGAAGCGCGTTCTGTATTACATCCTTCTAAATACTCCGAATACCTTAACTGGGTGTCTTTACATATTAAAAATCAATTACCTGAACTTTCTCGCTATCCAACAGAATATGATGAACTGGCAGGAGTTTCTGTAGATGCACCTACAATTTCTTTGGAAAAGGAAATTTTATGGATTGTGGCCAGAATTAAAGAAAATGCAGATGTAATTAATTCATTTAGAGAAATATCTACACACATAGAAAAGTTAGTAATTAATACTGAATTTGGTAAGGGTATTGATGTTTTAAAAAAATTTGAAATGTTATTAGGTGCTAGTTTTTGGTCTATTCAGTTAAGGATATCATTAGAAAATCTTACAGGTGGTTTAGAGAATCAAAAAAAATATACAACTGAAGTGAGATCCATATACAGAAAAGGACTTCTAAACTTCATTGCATATAATACTAGTATACGAAATGAAGACCGAGTGAGCATTCAGAAATATGTATCCGACATAAGACACAGAATAATAAATCATTCAAAATATGACGATTCCGTAAAAACTTATATGTTACATAGAATGTTAGGGGAATGGTCTAATGATGAAAAAAAAATCGCAGATGTATTACGCGTAGAACAAAGTCACTCAATAATAGATATGTATGAGACTTTTATAAGTTTATTACAAAGATCATTTTGCGATAATGCACCAACATATCTGAAAGATTTAATAAAAACTGCCATTAAAAACATTGATAACATTGATGATTTTAGATTAGAAAAAGCCAGAAGTTTATTAGGCATTCCATTAATTAATTGCGATTTTATATATCGGGATGATTGCATTTCTGAAGCCCTACTTAGTGGTAATTTAGCCAAAGCCACTAGATGCTCCCGTATTAAATCATTAGGAAAACAAAAAAAGATAGATGCATGGCACTACATATATGCTGCAGCTGCTTTTAGCTTTAACAAAGAAAGTCATCAACAAAAATACCAAAATGACATTTCATACTTACTTTCAAATTTGTTAAGAGCCGATGCTAGCGCCTCCACCTCATTCAATAATCTATTAAAAATAGTAACAAATTTATCTGGACTGCCTGTATATGCAGCAATAAAAAATTTCATTGATATAATATACAGACTCTATCCTGACGATGTTTGGTGTTTCGATAGTATATCACTCAACACTCCAGCATTTGGAATAGAGGATGGCATAATAAATCCGAATTTAAAATCAAATCATACAGTTATGAGCTGGAGTTTGCTAAATAATCCTATTGATAATTATGAAATTAGAAACAAAGATACCCAAAGCTTATTTAATGCGTGTGGGCATATAAAGAAACAGAATTACTGCGAAGCTATACACGCACTAGTTACGTACTGCAATTACTTACCGGCACTTCAGATACCTCTTTTATTAAACGCTTATTATTCTGCTGATATGAGACAAGATGTAATAAAATTGATAGCAAACGAAGGCACTCGGTACAGCAGCAGATTAGAATTAATACCAATCGTTAATAGCTTAACGTCGTACTATAAAGAAGATTTCAATCGTGTAGAAGACCTTTTAATTGCACCTATCGCTTTACATATGTTGTGGAACGAAACTGAAAATGAAGCTATTGGTTCACAACTAAGATTCAAAGCTGCTCAAGTTATTAAAAGAAAGGATGTTCAGTCACCTGCTGCCCTATTTAATTTCAGGGATAAAATTAAAAATCATCTTTTGGTATATTTTCTTAGAGAAGTCTGTGTTCCTAATATCATTGATCAAGTCAGGATAGTTAAAACAACGAAAGCTATTCTTGAGCAAAGACAAGAAACATGTAGTGTTTTACGTGACTTAGATAATGATAGAGCTAGCGATTATGAAGATGAGATAATGCTCATCACCAATAGACAGATTATGAGCGCAGGTCAATGGATCGTTGATCGCACTCGTATTCATGTTGATGTAACGGCATTAAGTCGCTGGGCAAATAGGGAATTATCTGAAGATTTTTATCGTTACAGAGATCTGGCTAAAGTCTCTACTTCTACAGATTTCGATGAAGTAATGAGGGATTTGCTACTTGAAAATCCCATTTTTTCGCAATTCAATGAATTTGACGAAGCTGATGCTGTTCTTTATTCAATGTTAATTAAACTAAGTAATGAGTTTCTTAATAACTCTTTATTCGGTTTAGATTACTATCTAAGTAAACGAATAAGACATCAGTCATTTATAGGCTTAATTCGAGGCCCTCTTGAACTTTCCAATATTATTACCTCAAAGGAAACAGGTAAGTCAGGCTATAACAAAAATGTTTTTTGGCTAGAAAAACTTAGCAGTTGCAGTAAAGAAACGCTTAACGAATTAGAAAAAACATTCAATAAATTCTCAACCTCCTTTGATAAGGCTATACTTGAAACTAAAGATAACATCATACAAATTAAGTCAAAGGATCACCCTCATGGATTAATAACTTTTGATATAAACCCTCAAATTATACCTGTTGCACGAATTTTACTGCAAGATGGAGATATATCAAATTTCGTAACCGCTTGTGTAGGCCTAATGTGGGCATTACTCGACAAATCGTTACGAGATGTTCAAGAATATATAAGCACGATACTAAAACCCAATGTAAGTATCATATTCGATGAGTTTCGCGCTGAATTAAAAAAACTTATTGAAAGTAAACCTGAATATTATGAACTCTCTCGTGCAATTGGAGAAAGTTCAGTGCAAGTGCAATTAGCACTGGATGATGCAAGCAGTTGGTTTGAGATTAATAATGATGCAGAAGCACTTCGTCGCACTTTCAATATCAATCAAGCAATAGCTATTTCTCTTGAAGCTGCAAAAAAATGCCTCCGAAGTTTTGAACCAAATATCATTGTAAATGATGCTTTAAATAATATTAATGTGATGCCTAGTACTCTAGTATTTTTACACGATGTGCTTTTCGTATCTTTAGATAACGCTCGGGTTCATTCTGGACTAAAAAAACCGCGAGTATCAATCGAAGTTATACCTGATACAATTGCAGAAAAATTTATCATCCGAACAAGAAGCCAAGCAAAGCCCAATGTAAGAATAGATTCAGAAAAGAAACTTGCAGAAATTAGAGACAAAATAGAGCGAGGTGAATATGATACAAAAACCAAAACTGAGGGTGGCAGCGGACTTTATAAAATAGCAGCGGTAGTTAAACAATCTGCTATTGGTGCGATCGAATTTGGATTTAATTCCTCGGGGGAGTTTGAGATTCAGGTTACTTATCATTTCCTTGTGCAAGCTAAACAAGTGGAGGATTTTTTATAATGGAAGGAATATTAAAAGTCCTACTTGTTGAAGATGAAACTCCTAAAATAACCCAAATAGAATTATTCTTGAGGGGTTTATGCATCCCGATGGAAATTAAACATGCAAAATCAGTCAACTCCGCGCTTGATATAATTGATGAAGAAGTACCAGATCTTATGTTATTAGATATGTCTCTGCCCACTATTGATATTGACATTAGCTTCGGAGAAAGTGGTGGGCGAGCCCAAGGTTTTGGTGGTATAGAGGTGCTCAGATATATGGTTTTCTCAGAAATTCACTGTCCAACTATCGTCGTTACTGGCTATGAAGCATTTCCTCGCCAAGGAGGTGATTTAGATATTTCAGAACTTGGGAAAGAACTTAAAGAAGAATTTCCAACTTTGTTACTAGCAACATTACATTATAATTCAACATACGAAACCTGGAAAAATGAATTACGAGAGGCTTTTAGAAACTTTAACGCCTCAAAGGGGATCTCTTAACTATGAAAATTCTAATTTCAGATGATCATCCCAAACGATACAATATTCTTCTTAAAGAGCTGGAATATTTAGGCATTGATAGAACCAATGTTTTTTTTGCAGAAAGTGCAGATAGTACACAAGATTATTTAGAGAACAAATCTTTCGATTTACTAATTCTCGATATATTATTGCCAGCATATGACTATGAAGAGGAAGTATCGCATAATAACTCACTTTCGATTCTTACACTCATATGTGATGATGATACTGTAATAAGACCTAGCAAAGTCATTGGTATAACCTCTGATGAAGCAGCAGCAGGAGCTGCCAGTCAATTATTTCATGAAAATACATGGTCTATTATTAATTACTCACCTACTGATACAGAGTGGGTTAGACAAATAATTAATTGTGTAAGGTATATTAAGCAAGTAATTGAAGGTGACTCTAATTCATCCCCAATTAAGTCTCACGTTGATCTTTTAATAGTATGTGCGCTGGAAACACCTGAGTTTGATGCTGTTTTAAATCTTCCTTGGAATTGGGAGGCATCACGACCTATAGACAATTTAATTTTTGTCAGAGATGGCTGGTTTTATTCCAATGGTAAAAAAATCACTGTTGTGGCAACCTTTTCTTCACGAATGGGCATGGTATCTAGCGCATTAAAAAGTTATGCAATTATTTCCAAACTCAATCCTAAAGTTATTACCATGACAGGAATTTGCGCTGGCGTAAAAGAAAAAGTTTCTATAGGAGATGTGTTATTCGCAGACCCTGCTTGGGATTATCAAAGTGGCAAAAGAGTCAAGGATAGCGGAACTAATAAATTTTCTATCGCACCTCATCAATTACCGGCAGACTACTCAATTCGTACACATATAGAACAGATCCGGTCTAATAAAGAATTTTTTACTAATTTGCCATCTCAGTTTTCAGCGGATTGTGGCTTTACTACATCTTTGAAAATTGGTCCAGTTGCCTCAGGTTCAGCTGTTTTAGCTGATGGTGATTCTATTGAAGAAATTAAAACTCAGCAGAGGGACTTAATTGGAGTGGAGATGGAGATTTATGGCATTTATGCTGCAGCCGCTGCATCTAGCCCGCCACCAAAATTTTTCGCATTGAAAGGTGTTTGTGATTATGCAGATCCTGATAAAATTGATATTGCTCAAGATTATGCAGCTTACGCAAGTGCAAAAGTTCTACAAAAATTATTCGAAGACTATGGGAATAGACTGCTAGGAGATGTAAATGGAAAGTAATATGCAACATTCTATGGATCATGCGTGGAAATATTTTGAAATCCACGCACAACAAAGAATATCTGTTTTTAATTTTTATTTAGCTACAACGGGATTAGTAGCTGCAGGAATTGGAGTTTGCTTACAACAGGGTGGGAGATTTTCTTTATTAGCCTCCGGGCTTAGTATATTTTTAACATTTGTATCTTTTATATTTTGGAAGCTAGACCAAAGAGTTTCTTTACTGATAAAACGCTCTGAGCGCGCACTTGCTGAGATAGAAAAAAGCATCAAAAATGATAAGTTAAACCTTTTCACCGAAGATAGCAGTGACACACAACTTTCAAATGGAGTTTTTTCCGTATGGTCATATGGGCGTTGTTTTAGAATATCATTTTGCATTATTGGCATCACAAGCTTCTTGTGTGCTTTATTGATGTTAACTATTCAATTAACATCAAAATAAAAAAATTAAAACTGAAGAGGGAGTGCTTCTCTCTCTCTTTAACCTACATATATTCAGTGCCATTACAGACATTCATTATAATAAATATCTAAAACAGATAATTGTTGTATCGCTGATTATTTACTTAGCCACTACCTTCTGCGCGGGGCTATAGAGCCAATAAAGACGCCATCGTTGAGTAAGCTTTTGAAATGCTTAGAACGCCGGCCGAGTGAAACCTCATGGTCGCAGCGCCACTGAGCTCCCACGCACTTGGCAACATCTACTACAAACATGTTAAGATGGAACCAGGACGAATGATTTGATGTGCGATAGTCGAGATGCTGCGCTTCTCATTGCTATCCATACAACCAAACACCAGCAATTCATGTTGAGGGCTATTGGGTCTGACTGAAAATTTTCGGTAGTGGCGTTTGAGCCCTTTTTTATCGATGGCGCGTATTTCCACACTGATTGCCCCCACCCTTAATTTTCCAGTCTTAGTTCTGATGGCGAGATTCACCGCCTTAATTATCTCTTCCGTATTCACATCGGCGACCTGCTCATGGAAAACCAGATCGACAATGTTACACGGCGCGACCTTAAGCATGTGGTGGCTCAACTCATACCAGATGTCGGTCCACGCCTGCTCTTCGTTCTTTGAATATCTGGTTTGCTAACCCGCCCGTTTGCACTCAACGTAAAACTCAAGGTCACCTAGTTTTACAAGCATGTCGGGTGATTTTTTGGTCTTTCCATCGGGCCAAACAATACTGTTTTCTGGAATGAAGGCAACTTCGTATCCGTTCTTCAGATAGAATGATGCCGTCAGTAGCTCAAAAAGCTGGGTTTCTGGCTTGCTGTTATTTGCCAGCATTTTGTCAAGAACATCATTGATATATGGGACTTTTCGAAGCTGGTCTGCAACAGCTCCAATGGCCATAGCATAGGGATAAATCCTGCTGCTGCTGTAAGCTGAGTCGCTATACGGAAAATCATAAGACAGATACGAAGCCAGAATGTACCAGTCGATGTCATCTTCTGCTGGAGAGAAAAGCTGAGGCTCAATAGGCTCGTTAATGTTGAACATTGACTCCTTTTCCCTTATGCGCTTCAAATATGCAGCTTTGCGCGCAACCCAAGCTTCAGTTCCAAGCCTGTCCACGAGCAAATAATAAAAAGCTTTTGTTCTTATTCGCTCAACGTGACGGACAATGTCCATTGCGGTCTTTCCTTGTAGTTGTAATAAGCCTTTATTAGTAAATGTCATTTCAACATATTGTGGCCTGTTCCTCTCCGATTAACATGGAGTTTTGTTAGTAATTTCTACTTTTGGCACAGAGCAGATGTTAGAGCTGTTTGGACATAATCTCGCTTCGAGCCGACTTTTTGATGCTTGTTCTGGCAACACTTTCTTTGCAGAGAACATCGTAGAACGATCACATGAAGCGAAGTGTTTAAACCCGCTTTAAGTAACAAGCAACTATTGGTGGTCATTCTGGTGGTCTTGACAGGAAGTTATTTTTGATTTAGCTTAAATATTAGCCATTTATTGGCAAAGGCGATCCCAGTCAGAGGAGCCAAATTAGAAAATCCCGCTTAAGGAAACTTAAGCGGGATTTTTGCTTTTTATGCCCGGAGCCCGGGCCTGTATGGCGTTGATGCAATCAGTGAGTGTGAAAATAGTCCTGATGCATTTTCAGTTTTCCCTCCGCACCGGGAAATTTGGTGGTCAGATTTGGGGTCAGGTGAGTTCGATGACACAGTGACCCCCAAATATCTCTTAACGACTCAAAAATCCGCAAATTAAAATCACCCGCAAAACCCTTTAATGTTTCTGATTCTCATGGCCTGTACCTTTATGCAATCTTATGACTGATTAACGCAGCTGGCCTTTCGGTAAGGCAGAAAAAAAATCGGCATGAGAAGGAGAGCGCGTCTGTTGCAGAATCTCCGCTAACGCCTCCAACGGCGCATCGGACCAGTCAGCGCGCAGATCAACGCTGGCATACTGGCGGTCGCACCAGATTTTCAGCGCCGCAGATTTAAGCCCGCGCCGGTCGCCGCCGGCCTGCGCACCGGCGTTCATGGCCCCCAGAAGGCGGTCGGCCAGCGGCAGGTCAGTTTGCAGGTGATAATTTTCCAGCATCGCAAACAGCGTTCGTTCCCCAGTCAGTAAATTCCCACCGACGACACATTGATGCCCCGCGATGCTTCCGGCCCAGACTCCGCAATCTGCCCCGCTCCACTGCGCCGTATTGCCCTGATTATCGACTATCAGTAGCTGCCTTCGGGCAGCGTCCGCATCCTGCGCCAGCAGGTTTTTCAATGTATATGCCGCATCGGCCCCCTGCTGTAACAACGTCAGACCCCGCTCCCCGTAAAGTGGATTGGTCATTGCCTGGGTGGCAATCGCGCCGGTCTGCGCACGTCCGTGTACCACCAATGCACCCACGGCAGGGCCAGCGGTAGCGGTGGCGACACCCACCGCACCTGAGTGCGGATCCCGCGCCACGATTGAAAAAGTCATAAGTACTCCGCGACAGTCTGGTTAAATTTATACGTATAAATTATTGCAATTCAGTTAATTTATACGCATAAATAATAAACAGGACAACGCCTGATTTTTTTCTGAGGTTTCCACATAGCGTTTTATTAAGCGACGAGGTCGATATGCTGCCAGCTTTGCAAAAGTCATTTATGCCAATCTGTTTTTGTCTCTTTGCGCTGTCGTGGCAGGCTCAGGTGCAGGCCAGAACCCCTGCGGATGCGCTGTTGATTGGTCAGGTGGCTGAGCCACAATCGCTGGATCCACAGGTTGCTACCGCAGCCAACGACTCGCGCATTCTGGTGAACGTTTACGACGGACTGGTGCGTAACGGTGAGGGGAAACTGGATATCGAACCGGCGCTGGCCACTCGTTGGACAATCAGTCCCGACGGCCTTACTTACCGCTTTTATCTGCGCGAAGGGGTGAAATTTCAGGACGGAACACCGTTTAATGCCGATGCGGTGAAATTTACCTTTGACCGTATGCTGGATGATAAAAACCCGTGGCATGACACCGGGCCTTTCCCGTTGTCATTTTTCTTCTCTTCGATAAAAAACATCGAAACACCGGACCAAAATACGCTGGTCTTTACGCTGAAAGAGCCGTTCTCACCGTTTCTCTCCAACCTCGCCACGCCAACCGGCCTTATCGTGTCACCAGCGGCAGTGAAAAAATACGGCAAAGAGTTTGGCCGTCACCCGGTCGGCACTGGCGCATTCCGCTTTGCAGAATGGAAAGCCAATCAGCGCGTGGTGGTGACGGCCAATAGTGATTACTGGGACGGTAAACCTGCGGTACAAAACGTGGTGTTCCGCCCCATCACCGATGGTAATACGCGGGTCGCCGAGATGCTTTCCGGCGGCATTGATGCAATGGTAGAAGTGCCTCCTGACACGGTGAAACTGTTCAAGGAGAAAAGTGACCGCTTCCGCCTGTACCAGACTACCGGCCCACACGTCTGGTACGTGATGCTCAATACACAAGTGCCACCCTTTAACGACGTGCGGGTGAGGCAGGCGGTGAATTACGCCATCAATAAACAGTCGCTGACAGATAAAATTTTGCAGGGTTCGGCCGACGTAGCCGAGGGCCCGATCCCCCGCGCCTTTAACTGGGCGACCAATAAAGAGGTGACGCCCTATCCTTATGATCCGACTAAAGCCCGCGCACTGCTGAAAGCCGCCGGAGCAGAAGGGACAACGCTGACCTTCTACGTCGCCGAGGGGGGATCAGGCATGCTGGATCCCATCCCGATGGCCACCGCCATTCAGGCTGACCTGAAAGCAGTAGGTCTGAATGTTTCGATCCAGACCTATGAGTGGAATACCTATCTATCGAAGGTTAATGCCGGTCTGGACAATCACACCCATATGGCGGAAATGGCCTGGATGACCAACGACCCTGACACCCTACCTTTCCTGACGCTACGCACCGACGCCTGGCCGAAAAAAGGCGGTTTTAACTCCGGTTATTACAGCAATCCACAGGTGGACAATCTGTTGCAACAAGCGCGCATGACCACAGACACCGCAACGCGCGCCGCGCTTTACAGGCAGGTGCAGCAGCTCGTACATGACGATGCACCGTGGATTTTCGTCGCCAACTGGAAACAGAACGCCGTAACCTCCACACGAATTCAGCACTTCGCACTGCAACCGAATTTCAATCTGTTGCTCAACCGGGTAACCAAACAGTAATCGGAGAGAAACTTATGGGGAGTTACGTGCTTAAAAGGCTGCTCTCGACCATTCCGGTGTTTATCGGGTTGTCGCTGATTGTTTTTTTGATTATGGCAATGATCCCGGGGGATCCGGCTCAGGCGTTGCTCGGTGCCTGGGCCACGCCGGAAAACGTCGCACGGATCAATCAGGAACTTGGGCTGAATAAACCGCTCTATCAACAATATCTGATCTGGGCGGGCAATATTTTGCACGGCGATTTTGGCCGTTCTTACGTGCTTAATCGCCCGGTCATTGATGAAGTGATGGAGCGTTTTGGCGCCACGCTGTTGCTCGGAGGCTGCGCACTGCTGTTAAGCACCGTGCTGGGGCTGCTGGCCGGAATACTCTCCGCCGTCCGCCAGTTTGGCCTGGGCGACCACATCATTACGTTGCTGGTGCTGCTGGGAATTTCCATGCCTTCGTTTTGGATTGGTCTGCTGCTGATCATGCTGTTCGCCGTAGAGCTACAATGGTTCCCTGCTTCTGGTATGTATGCCATTTGGGCCGGTGGCGGCTGGCTCGACTTGCTGCATCATCTGACCTTACCCGCTATTACGCTGGCGATTGTTGCCACCGGCGTTATCGCTCGCCTGACCCGCACCGCGATGCTCGAAGTGTTGCGTCAGGACTTCATTCGTACCGCCCGCGCCAAAGGCCTGTCCGAGCGCAAAGTGATCTATAAGCACGCCTTTCGTATGGCGCTGGTGTCAGTCATTCCGGTGATCGGTATTCAGGCCGGTTTTGTGCTCGGCGGCGCGGTCTATATAGAGACGGTATTTCAGTGGCCGGGGCTTGGCGCAATGATGGTGAAAGCCGTCGCCACCCGCGACTTGCTTCTGGTACAGGGTGGCGTGCTGGTTGCCGCTGCGGCCTATGTACTGATCAACCTGTGTGCTGACATTTTACAGGCGCTTCTCGACCCGAGGTTAAAATCATGAGCCAGAACATCACCACTGTCACGCCTCGTCATCGCCAGCCGTTGTGGGCGCTGCTGTTGGCCAACCGGCTGGCCACGCTCGGCCTTATCCTGCTGGTGCTGGTGGCAGGTGCCGCCCTCGCCGCGCCGTTGCTGCCGTTACCAGACCCTGACGCCACCGATCTGCTCAACCGTCTGCTGCGACCGTTTTCGCCCGGCCACTGGCTCGGCACAGACCCGCTGGGCCGGGACATGCTCTCCCGCCTGCTGTGGGGAACCCGCGTGTCACTGGCAATGGGAGTTTGCGCCACGCTGCTGGCCGCACTGTTCGGTACACTGATTGGTCTGGTCGCCGGGTATGCCGGAGGTAAAACCGACAGCCTGTTGATGCGCCTGATCGATATGCTGATGGCCTTCCCTTATATACTGTTGGCGCTGGTGATCGTCACGGTGCTGGGTCCCGGACTGCTCAATGCGCTTTACGCCATCTCGGTGGTGAATATTCCTTTCTTCGCCCGTAATATTCGCGGTCTGACCGTTGGCCTGCGGCAGCGCGATTTTATTCAGGCGGCGCGGCTGTCGGGCAAAAATCATTTGCAAATTTTGCTGACCGAAGTGCTACCCAACATGATGCCGGTTGTGGTGGTCACCATGTCAACCACCGTCGGCTGGATGATTTTAGAGACCGCCGGGTTGTCGTTCCTCGGACTGGGAACCCAGCCACCCAACGCTGATTTAGGCTCGATGCTGGGTCAGGGACGCGCACAGATGTTCAGCGCACCGCACGTTTCCATCGTACCTGGATTGACGATTTTCATTCTTGTCATGAGTTTTAATCTGCTGGGTGACGGCGTCCGCGACCTGCTCGATCCACGCCTGAAGTCCGGCATTCTATTGCGCGGGAAAGCCGTCACTACGGTCAATCGTGCCAGCGTTCCCTCTGCCATACAGGGCAAGAATGCGCTGCTGGAAGTGGTGGATTTACAAGTGAATTTCCGCTCGGGAAAACAATCCGTCGCAGCGGTCAAAGGCGTAAGTTTTTACGTTGCCAAAGGAGAATGTCTGGGGCTGATTGGGGAGAGCGGATCTGGGAAAAGCGTCACTGCGCTGTCCGTGATGGGACTGGTATCTTCCCCACCGGGAGAAATCACCGCTGGCGCGATTTACGTCGGCGGCGAAGAGATGCTGTCGCGAACGCAAAGCGAGCTGCAACAGTGCCGCGGCGCGCGGGTGGCCTATATTTTCCAGGACCCGCTGACCACCCTGCACCCTCAGTTCAGCATTGGCGCACAAATCATTGAAGCCATTCAGGCCCATCAGCCGCTGTCAAACCGGCTGGCTAAAGAGAAAGCACTGACGCTGCTCCACAGCGTAGGAATTGATGAGGCTGCGGCGCGCTTCGACGCCTTTCCCCATCAGCTTTCTGGCGGGCAGCGTCAGCGTGTCGGCATCGCAGTGGCACTGGCCAATGACCCGGAAATCATCATCGCCGATGAACCCACTACCGCGCTGGATGTCACGGTACAGGCACGTATTCTCGAGCTGCTGCAACAGCTGCGTCGTGAACGTGGCCTGACGCTGCTATTCATCACTCATGATTTTAGCGTGATCGCCCAGATTTGCGACCGGGTGGCAGTGATGCGTAACGGCGAAATTGTTGAAAGCGGTGAAACCCGGTCAGTGCTGCGGGACCCGCAGCATGATTACACCCGCAGGCTGATTGCCAGCGTGCCGAAACTCGGCCAGGGACGCGATTTCCTCAAACAGGTCGGCGAACTGTATGCCAACTCAAAACCACAGCCGGGGGCAATATGAGCAACGTGATTGAAGTCAACGGGCTGGTGAAAACCTTCGGCAGTACCTCAGGCTGGTTCTCCGGCCGCAAACTGCAGGTTGAAGCGGTAAAAGGGATATCTCTGCATCTGGCTGAAGGCGAAACGCTGGCGGTAGTGGGTGAAAGTGGTTCAGGTAAAAGTACGCTGGCGCGAATGCTGGTCGGTCTGGAACGTCCGACGTCCGGCACCATTAAACTGATGGGCGAAGCGATGTCGACACATGCTAAACGCAGTGACAAAGCCTTCGGCCAGATGATTCAGTATGTTTTTCAGGATCCTGTGGCCTCGCTCAACCCCCGAAAAACCATCGCTGATACGCTGGATGTGCCGCTGCGTTATTTATGCGCCTACCCCACCATGCGACGTAAAGCGCGAATGCTGGAATTGATGGAGGCAGTGCAGATGCCTGCCGATGCGCTCAGTGGTTATCCGCATGAGTTTTCTGGCGGTCAGGCTCAGCGGTTAGCGATTGCCCGCGCACTGGCGGCCGAGGCCCGTATTCTGGTGCTTGACGAGCCGGTCAGTGCTTTAGATGTATCGGTACAGGCACAGGTTTTGTTATTACTCGATCGCCTGAAACGTGAGTTCGGCCTGTCGTATCTGTTTATCAGTCATGATTTAGCGGTGGTGGAGTCCATTGCCGATCGCGTGGCGGTGATGTATCACGGTGATTTAGTAGAATGCGCGGATAATGATCGGTTGTTCAACGCACCGCAGCACGCCTACACGCAACGTCTTCTGGCCAGTGCGCCAAGGGTTTAAATCAATGAAGGGATTTATGAGTATTGAAATGACACACCAACCGGAACCGGTACGCCGCAAGCGCACTGATGAAATTGTCGATGCCATCAAAGAGAGCATCATCAGCGAGAATCTGCTGCCCGGCGACCGTCTGCCGCAGGAGAAAGATCTGATAACGCGTTATGCCGCAGGCAAAGGCACAGTGCGTGAAGCGCTGAAATCTTTAGAGGTTCAGGGGCTGATCCGCACCAAAACCGGCCCCGGTGGCGGTGCGTTTATTGATTCAATGACCGAATCTCGCGCCATGAGTTTGCTGTCCAATTATCTGTTTACCCGTCAGCTTTCCATCAGCAATATCTACGCCTTGCGCAAAGCGCTGGAGCCTCTGGTGGCGGTCAGCGCCATCGGCAATATCGACGCCAAAGGCTTCGTGCAACTGCATCAGCTGATTGCCGTCTACGATCATGAACCCGCTGACGAAGCTGAACGCTGGGAACAGCGCATGGCCGAACTGGATTTTCACGGCGTGGTGGCCAGTTATTCTGACAACGTGCTGCTGGCGTTTATCTGCCATTTCCTGCAACGTCTGCTCAAAGATTTGGCCGTCTGCAAAGATATTTACCAGCGCCCCGAGCCGGTGGCGCGCAGCGTCGGCATTGATTATCAATATCGCCTGATCGACGCGATGCGCCGTCAGGATGCCGCCACCGTTCAGCAGATCATGACCGAACACATGCAGCATGCCGAAGACGCCATGCTTGGGCTGGAAGCCACGCTTGAGGAGCGTTTTTTGAGCGACCGGGCGGAGTGACGCGTATTCTGAAACCTGTTTCAGCGTGTAAGTATCCCGCTTAAGCGGAAGTTAGATCAGAACAGAGGTATGGCTGTCGCTTGTGTTGTGAGCAGCCAGATATTCATCTATTTTTATTATGCTGATGAAAATAAGAGAAAATGTCATGCGCCTGTACATGCTTTACCTGGGGACTATGCAGCCGGGTGATATACCTGTACCGGGATATTTGATTCAGACAGACGAAGGAATAAATATCCTTGTCGACAGTGGCTGGCCGCGCCAGGAGAGCAAAAGTTATTCCGCGTCAGACAATACGTTGCTGATAAGAACGGTCTGACAGCGCACCCCGGGCATCATTTTTTCCAGGCCGTCTGTCAGCATTCTGCCAGCCGCATGCAGCGCATCCACAGGCATTTCAGGCAGGCTCTCAAGGATGAACCACATGCTGCTGTCTGCCACGCTCAGCCGCGTCCGGACGCCTTGTCGCCAGTTCCACCGGCGGCAGGTCACACCG
>Ga0207655_1002389_pt1 | contig 15307 bp, 21 predicted proteins | sample KBSM44metaG_FD_184398 | JGI IMG/M metagenome (GOLD analysis project Ga0207655, IMG submission 184398) | Miscanthus rhizosphere microbial communities from Kellogg Biological Station, Michigan, USA - KBS M4-4 metaG (SPAdes) (version 2) | ecosystem: Host-associated > Plants > Roots > Rhizosphere >...
TCATTTAATCACCATTCCTTTAAATTTTTTATAAAAATAAAAAATCACAAAGAGCTTGTACTAAAAATATCAAATAAAAATGTTCTATTTTAAAGTAGGGGATACCTAATAATAGGATATGCAGGTAATAAAAGGATGTGTAGGTTAATGATAATGGATAATAGCACATTTTAAATAGAATAATGATTTTCTGTTTTTACGCTGTATATGCTATAAATTTTTAGTTAACATAATGTCTCTCCCCTGAACACATCATAAAATAGAATCCTTACAGCAGAGCTCAGCTAAGGTTCTTTTAGACATTGCAAAGAAGGCCCCCAGTAACGTTATCTATGATTGAAAAAGCCATTAAAAATCAATAAGATGATCTCTACATACTAAAAATGGATTTAAGGATCTTTCAAACAGAAAAAGATCATCTGGGTAAGATAAAAGACTAAGTTACTAAACTCGAAAAATCAGGGGCCAGAACTTGATCATTAATAAAAGAAGGCTTGTTCAAATATATGAACAAACCTCCCTATCTATAAACTTAATAAAACTAATACTTCGAATGATCATTCTTTCTACAGTTACAATTATGATTGTGGTGATGATGATTTTTATTATCCTTACAACTACAATCGTTATTGTGGTGATGATGATTATGTCTGCCACAAGAGCAGCCGCCAAAATTATTGTTGTGGTTACAGCGACGACGTCTACAACCACAGAAACTACAGAAGAAAATATTGTTCCAACAACACATATATATCCCTCCTTTTAATCTAGATAAAATATTTTATTCCTTTAGTTTTTTTAGCTTGTACTATTGTCACCTATATAAAAAAGCTTCCGAATGAAACATCCAGAAGCTTTTTACTATTAATCATCAAATAAGAAAGTGAACAAAAAGAATATTTTTATAAATTATTATTTATTAAAATTTAAGTGTTTGAAGTATTATCAACTTGGCCTTGATCACTAATATCTGGGTCACAATTATTATTTAACATATGAGCCACTGAAGGAGATGTATTGCCAAAAGAAAAACAGGCCCCTACTGATTTTGAATTAGCTGTATGACTATTTTGAACGTTGTTACCTATATCTAAATTCGCGTTTTCTGTAACTCCATTAGCACTAAAGTTTTGAACATTAATATTACCTGCCATAAAGAATATGCTCCTTTATTCTTAAACTTGCCCTGATATCGGCATAGAAGGGTTTGCAATTTGATCTTGGTCACTAAAATCGGGATCAAAATTCCCATTAGCCATCCAAGATGTAGAAGGAGAGAAATTACCCATAGAAATACAAGCTCCTACCCATTTTGAATTAGCTGTATGACTATTGTGTACTGTATGACCAAAATCTACATTTCCGTTTTGGGTAATCCCATTAGTCAATACATTACCAACAATAATAGAATAAGGCATAGACCTACTCCTTTCTCTTTTGAACACTTATTGTAATTTATGCTGTTATCCTTTATTAGGTAACTTGCCTAACACAAATAAAATAAATATCAGCCTAAAACATCTGGGCCTTAAGGCAATTTCAGTCAACTCAAGTTGACTATGAGTATGTAAATAAATTAATTCTACTTATAATTTCCCGTTTTATTTATACTATCTTTTTAAAATCTTACTAATTCAAAAAGCTCTCCACTGACTAAGAGAGCTTTTCTCTTGATAATAGGTTAGAGCTCGTCCAAAAAATTAGTGGCAGTTACCCCTACGCAATCTACGAATGCTAATAACTTCTAGACTAGTAGTATTTCTATTACCTGAGTTATCTTCCCAAACTAAAAAACCATTTTCTACACGAATAAAAATGCCGTTTCCATCAAGTTGTCTTCCCGCAGAAAATACCTGAATTCGATCTCCTCTTCGGAAATTATCTAAACGGTTACGAGAAGTACGACGATTACTGGTACGGCGATTACCTGTACGACGGTTACCTGTACGGCGGTTACCTGTACGACCTCTTGGCATAAAATCACCTCCAAACACGTTTAATACATGTTATGAAGAAAATGAAATTTGGTATAAGTCAAACGTTTAATAGCATAAAATTTTTTTATATAATACAAAATTGGTTATACTTGTCCATACCATTTCTACCATTTAACATATTATAAAATATGCATATCAATATCCTCCAAATTTTATGATATGAACAGTAAAAGACTCCTGATCTTGACCACAATCAGGAGTCTTTTAAATTAGTAAGGGATACACTCAAAACACCGGATATTCACTCATATAATAAAGTAATGGAGTACACTGGCTATATCTTATGTATTTATAATGTTTTAGAAACTTACTTATCGTAAAACAAGTTAAAATCATTTGGTCTATGTAAAAATCCTTCCAATTGAAAGGCTTTTTTATTGAATTAGCAGAAACCTCCGTAGCCGCCACCATAGCCATAACCGCCACAGAACATAAACTCCACCTCCTTATTTTTCATACATTTAGAGTATGATTAAAAAATAAATTTGCTCCATGAAGTAAATAGACTAATTTTTATACCACTATAAATAAAAACTAATAACCTTTTAGCTTCTTTCACATACAATGAAGCATCCTCAGATCCCATCCATGAGTTTGACTCCCTTTATAATAGATTGATTGAATCCGCCCAATCAGTTCTATTACGGATTAGAAGCACGCCTTGCACAACCTAGAATAAAAAAGTCTTTCTTATGTTGAAGAAAGACCTTTTTATCGTTATTAACCGCAAAACCCACGGCCGTAACAACTACATCCAATAATGAAAAGAAGAATAAATCCTACGGTTAATAAAGCAAAACCAGAACCAAATTCCCCACAACTAGACATATAGGCACCCCTTTTCTGGATAATTAACTAACAGAAAAAGCTTCAAATATACATAATTTCTAGCATTATATGTACAAACAACTGATATCGATTAGATCTAGTTTTAAAATAGTCATTGGAAGTCTGGATATATGCCCTAACCCCTTTTGTAAAAGATTTTACAAAAGCTAAAACTCCTTAGATTTAAAAACCTTGAGGAGTTTTTTTGCTAAAGAAAGGATATGTTTTTAATACTTACATACTTTTGTTTTTGAATTATTTTCCCTCAAAGTTACCGTAAATTTCTTGGAGAGGTTTTGTAATAATTTTATTTAATTCTATAATCAACATATTCATTCGTTGTTCAGCCTCTATTAATCGTACAATCTTTTCATTTCTCTGAACAACTTCCCCTATTTTTTGAACTTCCTCAATCTCATCCCGCATAATTTTCTGACCTATCATATGCTTATGTTGTAATTCCATTTGTAAATTGTAGAACTTATTAAAAATTTGCTTTGTCTCTGGCTCAGTATTAACTTCTCTATATATACTCTTTAAACTTTTAAATTCATTGCTTCTACGTAATATCCTTTCAAAGTCATGAGTTATATCATATAAGTTTACATCCAAGGGAAATAGCCTCCTAGTATTAAAATTGTAGTAGATAGAGCTAATGGAATTATTAATCCCATCGGCTTTATCTGTAAACATGAAAAATCATTATGCTGGTGTATTTAGATCAGGTTTTTATTTAAGAAAAGAGCGTTTAAAGAAATTACAATATTAAGGTACAATTCATTCTAATTTCACTATATTCATTAACCCATTCTTACGTAAATTGTCTATACGAATAACATTTAACAATGTGAGCAAACTACTCAAGAAGCTGAAAGGCTTCAATCCTTTTATTAAATAAATGTAGCAGAAAAACTCTTGAAGAGACATCAAGGGTTTTTCCTTCTTTTAAGCTGCATATGTATATGATATACATGTTTAGTTAACAGTTTCTTCTTAAGTATACTTCCCAATTCCTGTACATTAAAATAAATCCATATGGAACAACCTGACAATAAGATCCATATAATAATATTATATTTCTTTGTCTATTGTCATTTACTTACCATATCTTCATAAAGATATGGTTTTTTTTAGATCAACCCATATAAAACAAAAAAGGACAGATAAACTTAATTCTGCCCCTTATATTCCTAACAAATGAATTAATATCCACCAAATCCTGTACAAGAACACCCTACAATGACGAGTAAAATAAATAGAATAACAATTAATGAAAATGCCATCATCTATAACACCTCCTACTTTTACATCATAGGATCAATTAATAAGAAGACTTGAAACATGAGCAACCTACAATAACTAATAAGATAAACAAAACAAGAATTAAAGCGAAATTAAAACCAGATCCACCATAACTAGATCCACCGTAGCCACAGCCACCATAATTGTTTCCACCCCAACACATCAATAACTCACCTCCACTAAATACTAAGAAAAATTATTTTCTACTCTAAGGTATGTCCTTAAAGTTAAATTTGATTGGACAAACGTATTAATAAGCATAAAAATGATTTTTATGCCTATTGTTATTATTATTGTGTATATAAAAATTATCATGGAAAAGCCTGTTATTATAAAGAAGATGCTATCTTAGAAAATATCATATAAAGAACATAATGATTATAAAATAAATATAGTATTCATATAATAGCTCACACAAACCTATCTATAAGCCATATTCTTTAACAATCAAGGATATGGTCTTTGTTATATAAATATACATATTCAACACTATTTATTTTAAATATCTGTTTCTAATAAATTTATTTAATTTAGACTACGTTAACGATTATTAAACAAAGACCTGTTACTTAGACAGTTAGTAACAGGTCCGATGGAAGTGTTTATAAGATAATCTTATGGGATAAAATATTGTATGTAAGTTTAACAAAATAGCTTGTAAGAATGTCTATAAACTTTATAAAAAGTGAGCCAGATGCTCACTTTTTATAAAGTTTATAATTAGTTAATAATTAAAAGGCGTACATACCTTTTTCAACCTCAAAGACGCATTACCCCCTCACAGGATGTTGTACTGTTACTTTTTTAAAAATTTTGTGATGAAGGGATTTACCTGATTAAATACGTTCTTTGCTTGCTGTGCAGTATCAGCAATCTTATTGAAATCAAGATTTCCTTCTGATGTACGAAAATAGGACAACAGACTTTGGTTATTTTGTTTTATATTTTGACGCTGAAATGAATGTGAAAAAAAAGGGTTTATAGGTCGTCGTGTTCTTCTACGCATCAAATTAAAATTCTCCTTTCAGGTACAGTAATTTTAATTTTATAATATGTACAAGAAGTAAAACTGCTCGCCTAAATCAATAGTTTTGAATAAAAACAGCCTCCTTAATTAAGAAGGCTGTTTTTATTCAAATACTAAGAAATTGTTGTTATTAATTCAATGTTGATTTTCTATATATCTTAAAAATATTTTATTGAATTATTCCCTTTTATTTCTTTTTCTCATACTTTGTTACATACAAAGATAAGGGGTGATTTATATGAATTATGTGGATATGCTTGCTTTATTAGGGATTGGGGGAGCTCATCCTGGCGGTTTATATTTAACAAAACAGCTATTTGAAAAAGAAGAAATAACTGATGAAACTTCTATATTAGATATAGGTTGTGGTACGGGGCAAACATCTGCATACCTATATTGCAGATATGGATGTGACATAACAGCATGTGATATAAACGAAACTATGGTACAAAAAGCAAATAAAAGATTTAAACAATTAAATTTACCTTGTAAAGCTATGATTGAAGATATAGAGGATCTTTCATTTGATAACGAATCATTTGATATCATATTGTTAGAATCCGTTGCTGCTTTTACAAATCTTTCTTCTTCACTAAAGGAATGTAAAAGAGTGTTAAAAAAAGGCGGAATTATCTTGGCAATTGAAACTGTAAAAGAACCACAAATGACAGAACAAGATGAACGTTTAATTTCTGAATTTTATCGTTTTCAATCCATCCCTGATGAAATGAAATGGGTAGATCACTGGGAGAAAGCAGGTTTTTCTAACGTAATAATTAGTCGTGAACATAAAATAGAACAGGATGAACAAGACATTGATTTTGGAACAGAATTTGATTTATCTGATGAAGTTCCTTCGGATGTTTATGATTTACTTGATGAACATGAAAGATTAACTAAAAAGTATCAAAATTTGTTAGGCTTTTGTATATTTCGCTGTATTTCTTAAAATACTAGACACTCGTCCAAACACCTTGGACTGCCTCCTCATATTCTATTAAATAAAAGGGAGGTCACGTAATGGGTTTTGGTAATTATTATCAAATTTGTTGTCGTCATCATGGACGAAATGTTAGAATTAATGATCGTTATGGAAGAAGCCATGTTGGCCGTATTACACGAGTAACACGAAGCCATGTATACATTCAAACTATGGGACGCAGAGGCGGATATGGTTACGGATTTTATGGAGGGTTTGGCTTCGGACCTGTTATTGGTATAGCATTAGGAGCAATTACAGGGTTCGCACTAGCTTCATTGTTTTTCTGGTAAAAACATAAAAAGACATTGGCTGAGGCTCAGCCAATGTCTTTTTATTAGATAAATACTGTTAAGAAGATGCTTTCTCAGGAAAACGAATACAAAATACATTCTATTCATTAACCTTTTTTTAGGTGAATTGTCTATGGGAATAAAATTTAACAATTTGAGCAAACTACTCAAGATGGATAAATCATCACTATACGAATACCTTTCAAAAAACAAAAAAATACTGATTAGGCCCAGTGGTTTTTCTGTTTTTAAGTTGTATATCATATTCACCTTTAGTTAACATAATGTACGTTATCTGCCATTGCTATATATATATACAGTAAGGCCAAATAAAAAAAGCTAGCGTGAAGCTAACTTTTTTATGTGGAAGGTAGAAGAAACTAATGATTAAAATAAAAATAATCTCCAATTATTAGCAACCACCAAATCCTCCCCAACAAGAACAACCAATAATAATTAATAAGATAAACAGCACAACGATTAAAGCAAAACCACTGCCTCCGCCGTAACCGCAGCCGCCACCATAACTATAGCCACCACAGCCGCCATAACCGCCAAAGAACATAGACTCCACCCCCTTTTTCTTAATACATTTAGAGTATGATTGAAAAATAAATTTGCTCCATGGAGCAAACAGACTAAGTTTTATATCACTATAAATAAAAAATAATAACCTTTTGATTTCTTTAACATACAATGAATCATCCTAAGATCCCATAACTGAGCTTTACTCCCTCTATAATAGATTGATTGAATCCGCCCAATCAGTTCTATTACGTATTAAGAATAAAACTTACACAACCTAGAATAAAAAAAGTCTTTCCTCAACATGAGAAAGACTTTTTTTATTCTTAGTAACCGCCAAATCCTCCATAACAGCTACATCCAATAATAATGAGAAGAATAAATAGTACAACTAATAAAGCAAAACCGGAACCGAATCCACCATAACTAGACATATAAACACCCCTTTTATGATATTTGATTAAAGGAAAAAACTTTAAATATACATGAGTTATAGCATTATATGTACAAATAACTAACATCGACTAGATTTGAATTTAAAATAGGCTACTTTTTAATTCGGGAATATCTTAAATAAATTTAATCAGCATAATTAATTCTATATATTAAATACCCCTCATTTTGATAATGAAGGGATTTTTAAATATCAGCAATTTCTATGTATATACAGTAAAAATAAATAAAAAAGCTAGCATAAAGCTAACTTTTTTAAACAAAAGAGTCTAATTTATTCTTTAGGATACACTGGTCTAGTAGTAAGGACACTTAGAGCATCCTTAACCTTTCTTGCAAAGGAAAGTGGTTGATCAATAGATTCGAAATGCATAAACATCAGACGAGGTTGATCAAATAGCCAATGGTTATGAACTGCAGTTACAATGATGTCATGCTCACGAAGTTTGCTGATAAAAGGATTTATTTCAGTCTGTAAAATAACAGTTTCCCCACTACAAAGTGCTTCGCCATCTCCTGTCATAGACTCAAATGTAAACATTTGGGGCAATAGTAAGAAAGATCTTCCCTCTCTTCCAAGGACTTGAGGATGGACATACTCACTATTATAAATCTTATTCAGGACCAGCTATTCCCGTTGGAAATGGCATGCATGTTCACTATTATGATTTCTACACAACAGAGAATGACAGACACAGACATCATATCAAAGGGGGAGATCACCCTGCTCCTGGTAATAAGTGATACATTATCTTTTTCTACTATGAGCAATTTTGTTTTTTTAGGCTAGCCTCGAACATATCAATAATATGGAGAAATCTTTCAGCTTCACGAAAAGTGTGATCTGCCAATAAAGGATGTATAATACTTTTAATTCTGCATTCTTCAATTAATTCTCTGGCAGTTTTCTTAAAATCCCGAAGAGATGCTACAGAAACACGATTCTCATCAAGAAACTGTTCTAAGAGCGGAGCAGTTTGAGACTGTGGTTTCATAGACTCTAAATCTCTTGCTTGGAAAACTAATTGATCGAAATCGTTACTAAAGTTTCTGGCCATGTCTACAAGTTTCCTCTCTGATGGATCAAGAAGATGACCTATAAATTTTGCATGGTCAGCCATGATTCTTAAGAAAAATACATTTTCCTTGATAATAGCATCAGCAAGTGGTTTCAATTTTCCTTCGTTTAATTCAATTAGTCTTTTTCTAAAATAATTAGCTTCCCTACTAATGTGATCAACCAAGAGAGGAAAATTGTTTGCTCCTTGCATTTGTCCATGTAAAATTAACCCTAAAATTTTTCTTTTAAAAGCAAATATACCAGTTGCAGCTTGTTGAACTTCTGAATTAAACTTTTTCATTTGCCCAGGGTCTGTTTGATTAGTAAATGAGTGAGCCCTATGTTCTATTTGTTCAAACAAATGATAGAATTGTTTGCTTCCTGAATTAATTGAGTATCTTCACATCTAAAACCTAGTCTAAGAAATAAAGAATGTTCTTTCATAATTCTTGACCAAAAACGAATTTCATCTAAGGATCTCTCTACAAATCCATTGTCATATTATTCAGATTTACGATTAGACATGCGTAATCCCCTGAATATAAATAACCAGAAGTATTTTGAGCAAACTCATCCAAGATGGATGAATCATCACTTTACGACTACCTTTCTGTTTTTAAGCTATATGTTCTATACACCTTTAGTTAACATAATGGATTTTTCTGGAACACGTCATAAAAAAGAACCCGTGCGGCGGGGTTTAGCTAAGGGTTCCTTTAGACATTGCAAAGAAGGCCCCAGTAACATTATCCGTGATTGAAAAAGCCATCAAAAATTAAGAAGATGATTTATATAAACTAAAAAAATATTTAAAGATCTTTCAAACAGAAAAAGATCATCTTCGTAAAATAATTTACATTTATCCATATTGACTTCAATACATAATAAAATTTCCATAATCAACAACAGTAATTTTACCTTTCTTGGATAACCTCATATTACTCTTCCACATATCCTTAGGTTTGATTCTGGCATCTAGAAATTTGTTTTTTAATTTAATTAATCCTTTATCATATATTTCATCGGGAACTTCAACTTGCATTTTCTCCATTATAATCCAACCATGTCCAGCCTCTTTCACTAGGCAGAGGTGTTCTCGTAAATCAACTGGACAATGTTTATATATTTTAAATTCAGTTTTATTATTTTGAATCCCCCACTTAGTAATGGCTATTTTTAATACATATCCATTATTAAGATCATAGACAATACGGTTGCGACCATTACCAATCATTTTGTGTTTCAACTGTAAGATTGTTTTAGCTTTATTAGCCCTTTCACTTTTACTTTTATCCTTGTAATGATGCATTTTTAACAGCCATAACTTAATAGGTTTCATCTCCCAATTAGACAAAAAAACACTCAACTTTAACTCTCCTCCCTATCTCTTTTTTTATCTAAAATTATAATTTGTGCATTATAGAAGAATGATAATGGATAAGAACATATTTTAAATAGAATAATAATTTTCTGTTTTTAAGCTGTATACGATATACAAGTTAGTTAACATAATGCATTTTATGGACAGTTATAAAAGGTGTACATTAAACATAATAGATATAATGAAGGATCTAATCATAAAAAAGACATTGGCTAAGTTTCAACCAATGTCTTTTTGTATCTGTTTAGTTACTGTTATTAAATAATAGAGTAAATTATCTAGGTTAGGTTAATTTTAAAAAAGCTAGAATCAAGAACAACAACAGCAACAACAACATCCTCTGTCATGATCTTTTTTATCATGTTTTTTATCATGCTTTTTATTATTTTTTTTAATAATTACTTTGTCTGTCTTAATAATCACTTTATCAACATGAATAACTTTTTTTCTTTTACCATAGGACACTTAAATCACCTCCTACATAAAAGAGATACTACATAATATGACAAAAAATAAAATTGGTACAAGCTAAACGTCTACTTATAGAGCATTTCTATAAAAAATGATCAAACAATCTAGTTTTAGTCCTTTAATCAATAGCCTTTAACTTGTCTTCAAATGTATATCTTGACATACAAACACCCACACCCCAGTCATTAGAATTTCTTTGTCTAACAATTGGGGTGCGGTTCACTCTACGGTAGTTTTTTTTATTTAATTTTAACTATTTGGGAGATAGCTTAGTTTGCGGCTCTTTGGACGTAGCACCCTAGCACCCATGAGACGATATTTAATGCAGCATATATAAGTGGAAGGATTATAGAAAACCCATAATTACCATAATCGTTAGCAAATGCATGAGATAAAGCCGCACCAGTCATTAAAAAGAAGATACCAGCGTGAGCCCATTCTTTAAGCCTAGGAAAACCTGGCACAATGAGGGAGATGACTCCAAGCACTTTCCAAACTCCGAGTAGTAATGTGACAGTCCAGTAAGCAATCATTTTTCCTCTGGGCTGATTTTGTACTTTCGCGTTTGTTTCCTTACCCCCAATTTCACTCATTTTCTTCCTCCTTGGAATAGTATATGACTACTTAAATCGTACACCGTTTTAAATATAAAATCATGTTCATACATCTAAATTCCTCCCATCATCTTGTAGAGAAAAATCCTTTGAAAATATATGATAGGTAGTTTGTACATATGTAATAAATAGTCTTTTCTGAGTACAAGTTTTATAAAAACTAGCGCCTGTCCAAACTCTTTTCCTTACTTTGCATACTATAAAGTAAGCATCCTCCTGCTCTTCCACTAGATCGTTTCTCTTATTGCTATTAGGTTAAAAAAACTACTGTGTGGTGAACAGTAGTTTTCTCTATTTCTAAGCTGTACTTATTTAGTAACCACTACCACTAAAACAAGAAGCGCCGACAATAACTAATAAAATAAAGAGGACAACAATTAAAGCAAAACTATTGCCAAAGCCTCCTCCGGAGCTATAACCATAACCGCCTCCGTAACCGTAGCCTCCACTAAAGCCTCCGAAACAACACATATTCTTCACCCCCATACGTTTCTACTTTTAAAATATGTACAAGAGGGAAAAATGTTCGTCCTAAACTGTTAAAAGTAGAATTATCCACGCCTGACCAATTTCTATGTCTTTATTAACATCTTAAGAAATCTATATAAAGAGACCTGTTACTTAGGCGGTATTAGTAACAGGTCCTGTGAAGGAAATATTAAATGGGATTTCCTTATATACTGGTAAGATATTCTATGTGAAATTGGCAAAACGGCTTATACTAATGTCTATAAAATTATCAAAAAATAAATTTGTGTTACAGAAAGAAACTACTGCTTGGGACACAGTAGTTTCTTTCCGTTTTTAGGCTATATATCGTATACCTTCGGAGTTAACATAATGGATTTTATCGAAAATAAATAATGGGATCTTATCTAACAAGATCCCATTACGACTGAACTTAAACATTCTTTAACATATTTTGTTTAAGGGTTTTTGCTATATTCATAAGGGTCCGAACATTTTAGGCCTATTTCTCATATTGTATTAGGTATTGATAATATATTGAGGTGAAAAAATATGGACGTAAGTTATATAGATTCTTATTCAAGATTTTTAGGACCACAGTTCCCATCCCCCGGATCGCCTGGTGGTTTCCCCGGATCGCCTGGTGGTTTCCCCGGATCACCTGGTGGTTTCCCCGGATCACCTGGTGGTTTCCCCGGATCACCTGGTGGTTTCCCCGGATCACCTGATGGACAGCAAGCTCCAACTGCCCCACCACCAGCATTTATCCCCCAACAGCAAACAGCAACACCATTTGCAGTTGATCCAGGAGCCATTTCATTGTGTTTATTCCGTAACACATATATATGGCTTAGAAATGGGGCAAGTTTTTGGTATTTCCCTATTTTTGTGGGACCGAGATCAGTTGCTGGTTTCAGATGGAACGGGCGATTCTGGACTATTTTTGGTATAGATACAAGACGAATTGTCTCATTTACATGTTTCTAAGTATTCATAATTTATGGCCCTAGAAAAGGGGAGGAATCAGCTTTGCAACCTACAGAAAAGGTCAGGGTTAGTATGCCATTCCCATCACGATGGGGTATCCATGCTGAGATTGCAGGTAGACCTATGGTTTAGGGTGTGCTCATCATCAACTCTATTACAGGTAACAGAGTAATGGGTACAGTTAATTTTCGTGGCACTCTCATGCCCATTAATGGATATTGGAATGAGAGTGCCAAACAAATCAGCTTTGATTCACCTTATGCCAGATATTCTGGTAACCTAACTATGTTTGATGATTCCACTACTAGAATTCGACATCTTGTTTTAAGTGGGCGGGTTATTATGGAGCCACCTTCTTTACTAGCAGGTAGGAATGGAACTTGGGTGGCTACGACAGATATAAGTCTCACAGGGCCTGCCGTTAGTAACAGTGATTTCCCTCCTGTTGGCGCCTTTTTAACATCAAATATACTTCATAATGGACTTGAACGTTGAGGAAATCCTTTGAAAATATACAACCTAAAAGCAAAAAAACTAACTTTGAGTCAGAAAGAAGTTAGTTTTTTTACTTTTAATGATATACATTAATACATCATCTTATAAAATTATAGAGAATTCCTAATAAGTATTATAAATATTTTCGCATGTTTCAGCTTTTGGTTGATAAAAGCAATGAAGCTTATACCGAGCAACAAGGGGTTGATTGTACCATGTTTGAGGGCACTGTTGAGGAGGTCTGAAATACCATAAACTAAATTTTGCAGGCCAACTACGTTCTCCTCTGACGGATCTCAGTTAAACCATGGAGACATACGGTTTATGGGAAGACCTGGTTTTGGTTTTGGAGGACCTTGGATTGGTTTCGGTGGCCCCTTTTTATATTAATTGATAGTTTATTAGCTGGCTCTTTGTTTTCCCCATGTGATTTAGCATAGATCCGAGACGAATTGAATTGACTAGACTGATGAAATAAAACCATCAGTCTAAATATATAATTTAAAATAGTACAAGTCATACTGGTGTTACTAACAAACAACAATTATTTTATATGGTGTTGTTTGGGCAGGAATACTCTTTGTTGTAGGTCCATAAACAACTATTAAGTTTCGATTTGAGGGGTACCTTGTAAATGCCTGCCCATTTCTTAATACAATCTGAGTAGAAGGAGCAATATTTAATTTTAATTTGCCATCACTGCTCTCCAATTGACTATTAAAATAGTCTACTTTTACATTTTGATAAGGTGTATCTTTAACCATAATAACTGCGCGATATTGTGGTGGAAATATCAAGGGAACTGGTACATCCATATCATAAAACCCTGTTATTCTATCTCCTACAGATAACATTACATAATCAACGACATAAGTGTCTGGTGTCACAACAAAATTCACTAAAATTCGGTAACCGTTATCTACTGATACTAATTTATTACATCCTGTTTCTTCATTTATTCCTGTCATAAAATCGCTAATCATGGTTATTACCCCACTGAATGATTGAAAATTAGTCACTTTTATACCTCCAATAAAAAGCTCATGTTTATATAAATTATTCATCTGGGAGATCTGTGTTATTTTTTTGGAATTGACCACTCTTATATAATAATGAACTATATCCAAAAAGCCTTAAAATCAATGATCTTAAGGCTTTTTAGAATAAATTACTAGATTTAAAAAATCAAAGCTTTATAAATTCATCAATTCCAGCATATTCAGTTTCTCTACTTTAAGTAACTTGCCTATAATGAATAAAACAAATAATGCAACAAATATAAAAAACATTGGCCAAGGCTTAGCCAATGTTTTTTATATTTAGATAGATACTCTGAGGAGAGTATTTTCTCAAAAAAACGGATGATTCTAAGAATCCAGATTACATTCTATTCATTGACCCGTTTTCAGGTGAATTGTCTATACGAATAACATTTAACAATTTGAACAAACTATCCAAGATGCAATAAAGCATCATTTCGATTCCATTTGCGCTATTGGAAGAACTACTAGTTTCAGGCCCAGTAGTTCTTTCTGTTTTTAAGCTGTATATGCTATACATCTTTAGTTGACATAATGGGTTTTCTAGGAATGAAAGAAAAGGTTAAGAACTATCAACCTAGCTCTTAACCTTCTCTAATATTCTGCATTACTTAAAAATAGAATATGGAACTTTGAAGAAACTAATACCGTTAGCATAAGGTCCGTATTCATATTCACCAAATATAATTACAATGCCACCGTTCGTGTAATAAAACTGGTCTTGAGTTAAGTTCACAGATTTGAAATCTTCAACCCAGAATTGAGCGCCTTTTTTATTACGAGCAATCATTTGTTCACGAATATATTTATTTACTTTATCTGATTGCTTTTGATCTGTAATAATATCTTTCAAACTAAGTTGCTTAGCTTTTAATAAATCATAATTGTAAGTATCAATCCAAGTCATACCATGTGCACCGCCAGAGTACTTATCATTGGTAATAGAAATACTTAAAATATTATCTTGATTATAAGGTACAGAATATTTCATATTTTGATAATAAGGACCCGATGACCAACCGTTTTCACGGTCCTTCTTTTCCTGTTCTTTTAATTCTTTATTTACTTGCTGAGTTTCTTTAGCAATGTATAAGAATTTTCTATTGAAACTAGCCTCAAATGGTTTATTAAAAAGGCCTGATGCTTCTGGATAGCTAATATTGCTTGCTAATGATTTTTTTGTAACGGTTATTCCCAAGGCCTGTATCTTGTCACTAGGTGCTCTCTCATACTTGATGCTAGACGATTTTTGAGCATATAAATCTTTGGATACACCGTAAATCCCATCGTATTTTCCAGAATAAGAATAAACACGATATATTTGACCTTTTGATACTTTTTTAGCTGCTACTAATTTATTATTTTTAATATTGTACAAACTAGTATC
>Ga0207655_1002391_pt1 | contig 15301 bp, 13 predicted proteins | sample KBSM44metaG_FD_184398 | JGI IMG/M metagenome (GOLD analysis project Ga0207655, IMG submission 184398) | Miscanthus rhizosphere microbial communities from Kellogg Biological Station, Michigan, USA - KBS M4-4 metaG (SPAdes) (version 2) | ecosystem: Host-associated > Plants > Roots > Rhizosphere >...
GAAGCCGAAAGTGAAGATCAGTACGCCGACGATCACCAGCGGCAGCGGGGTGAACAGGGTCAGCAGCAGGCCGGCCAGCATCATCACGATCACGGCCCAGAGCACCTGTCGGCGGCCAAGGCGGTCAGCCAGCGAGCCGATCTTTGCCGAGCTGTAGATGCCCGACAGGTACACCACGGAAAACACCCCGACCACGGCCTGGCTCAGGTTGTAGGGTGCGCTCAGAAAGCGGTAGGCGATGTAGTTGAACAGCGTGACGAATGCGCCCATCAGCAGAAAGCCGGTCAGAAACAGCAGCGGCAAGCCTGCATCGCGAAACTGCACCACAAACCCATCGAGCAGACTGCGAGGGTGCAGCGAGCGCGGGCGGAAGTTGCGCGAGGCCGGCAGGATCCTCCAGAACACCGCTGCGGCGATCAGCGCCAGCCCGCCAACTACCAGCATTGCCGCGTGCCAGCTGACATAGTCGATCATCACCCCGACGATCAGCCTTCCGCTCATACCACCGACGGCGCTGCCGCCGATATACAGCCCCATCGCCAGACCCAGATGGGTGGGGTGGATCTCCTCGCTCAGGTAGGTCATGGCCACCGCCGCCAGGCCGCTCAGTGACAGGCCTACCAGGGCGCGGGTAATCAGTACGCCCTCCCAGCTGGGCATCAAGGCGCTGGCGATGGTGAACAGCGACGCACAGAACAGCGCCATGACCATCACCGGCTTGCGCCCCAGCCGATCGGATATCGGCCCGGTGATCAGCAGGCCGATGGCGAGCATTGCCGTGGCGACGGACAGGATCAGGCTGCTTTGTGCTGCCGTCAGGGAGAACTCGCTGGACAGCGTCGGCATCATCGGCTGAACGCAGTACAGCAGGGTAAAGGTCGAAAACCCGCCAGCGAACAGCGCCAGCGCAGTGCGTTTGAAAAGCGGCGTGTTCTTTTCGATGTAGGTATCGTCGGGCAGTGTCGACGACTGTACGGACGGGGTGTTCAGGTCTGGGGTGGACGGGGCGACGGCAGGGTTCACAAGGACCTCAGGGCACGATTGAGCAGGCGATGAAAAAATCATATAGCTCGCTAATCATTCCATCCAATATATTGTTCGACCTGTTTGATAGGTAAAACGACTTAATGGAGGCCGCATGGAATTGCGTCATCTGCGTTACTTCATCGCGGTTGCCGAAGAGCTGCATTTTGGCCGCGCCGCGCAGGCGCTGGGTATTTCGCAACCGCCGCTCAGCCAGCAGATTCAGACGCTGGAGCAGGAACTGGGCACGCGCTTGTTCGAGCGCACCAACCGGCGCGTCGAGTTGAGCGAATCCGGGCGGCTGTTTCTCGACGAAGCACGGCTGGTGCTGGCGCAGGTCGACAAGGCCACTGACGTGGCGCGGCGTGCGCAATTGGGTGAGATCGGCGAGCTGAAGATCGGCTTTACCTCGTCTGCGCCGTTTACGTCGAGCATTCCGCAGGCGATTTTTGCTTTCCGCCAGGCCTACCCGGACGTGCACCTGACCCTGACCGAGATCACCAGTCAGGAAGTGGCGGCAGGTCTTGAAGACAAAACCATTCAGGTCGGCATCATGCGCCCGCTGGCATTGCCCGATTCACTGGTGGTGTTCGAATTGCTCAGTGAACCGCTGGTGGCGATCATGCGTGCCGACCATCCTCTGGCGGCAGAAAGCGAGGAGGGGATCTACATGGCAGCGTTGGCCGCCGAGCCGTTCGTGTTCTTCCCGCGCACCTACGGCAGCGGCATCTACGCGCAAGTCCTGAGCCTGGCGCGCGCCGCAGGGTTCAGCCCGCTGATCACCCAGGAAGCGGGCGAAGTGATGACCATCATCGGCCTGGTTGCAGCAGGATTGGGCGTCACCGTACTGCCTGCGTCCTACCGGCGAATGCGCATCGACGGCGTGGTCTACCGCAACGTCCTCGACCCCGGCGCAACCAGCGCGGTGTGGCTGGTGCAACGCAAGGACGAACAATCGCCCATGGCCAAGGCGTTCACCGAGCTGTTAACGCGCAATGTGGGGTGATTCAAAGGTGCTGATGATAGGACGCAGAGCGTCCAGAACGGCATGCGACGCAGAGCGCCGCACGATAGTTGAGATTCTGGCCGCAGGCCGTGGGAGCGAGCTTGCTCGCGATCTGCCGGGAACCGGCAGTAAGACCGGTGAATGCGGTGGGCCGGGCCGCTGAGCGTCCAGAACGGCATACGAAGCGGAGCGCCGCACGATAGTTGAGATTTTGGCCGCAGGCCGTGGGAGCGAGCTTGCTCGCAATCTGCCGAGAACCGGCAGCAGGACCGGTGCATGCGGTGGGCCGCTGAGCGTCCAGAACGGCATACGACGCAGAGCGCCGCACGATGGTTGAGATTCTGGCCGCAGGCCGTGGGAGCGAGCTTGCTCGCGATCTGCCGGGAACCGGCAGCAAGACCGGTGCATGCGGTGGGCCGGGCCGCTGAGCGTCCAGAACGGCATACGAAGCGGAGCGCCGCACGATAGTTGAGATTCTGGCCGCAGGCCGTGGGAGCGAGCTTGCTCGCGATCTGCCGGGAACCGGCAGCAGGACCGGTGTATGCGGTGCATCAGGCATGGCCGGGCCGCTTCTCAGCCGGTCATAACCTCCCGAACGTCCTGCGGGCAGCAGCCCTCTCTTGTAGGCATGTTGATACCTAAAGATCGGACGCAGAGCGACCAGAACTGCATTCCCACGCAGGAGGGTGGGAACGACAAGTGTGTGGACTGGAGCATGAGGAGCGGCAGGCGTCTCAGAGAACACCCTTAGCGCCAACGCCTGAAGATCAGCGAGGTGTTCACGCCGCCAAATGCGAAGTTGTTGTTCATCACGTATTCGTTGCTCATGTGCCTTGGTTCGCCGACGATGTAGTCCAGTTCACCGCACTGTGGGTCGATGTCGACCAGGTTGAGCGTATGGATATAGCGATCGCTGTTGAGCATTTCGATGCTGAACCATGACTCCAGCGCGCCGCACGCTCCCAGCGTGTGGCCGAGGAAGCTTTTCTGCGAGCTGAGCGGCATGCGCGGGCCGAACAGGCTGCTGGTGGCCAGGGTCTCGGCGATGTCGCCCTGTTCGGTGGCGGTGCCGTGGCCGTTGACGTAACCGATGGCGTCGGGCGGCAGGTTGGCGTCTTCGAGGGCCAGCTCCATCGCGCGGCGCATGGTGGCCTGCTCGGGGCGAGTGCTGTGCGCGCCGTCGGCGTTGCTGCCGAAGCCGACGATCTCGGCGTAGATGTGCGCGCCACGTGCCTGGGCATGCTCAAGCTCTTCAAGCACCAGCATGCCGCCGCCTTCGCCGATCACCAGGCCGTCGCGTCCGCTGTCGTAGGGGCGTGGCGTGCTGTGGGGCGCATCATTCTTGAGGCTGGTGGCGTACAGCGCGTCGAACACCATGGCCTCGGTCGGGCACAGCTCTTCAGCCCCGCCCGCCAGCATCAGCGGCAGACGGCCGAACTTGATCGCCTCGTAGGCATAGCCGATGCCCTGACTGCCACTGGTACAGGCGCTGGAGGTCGGAATCAGGCGTCCGGTCAGGCCGAAGAAAATGCTGATGTTGGCAGCGGTGGTGTGCGGCATCATCCGCACGTAGGAGTTGGCGTTCAGGCCCACAGCCACCGAGTTGATCAACATGTTGCCGAAAGCCTTGATCTCGTCGGTGCTGCCGGTGGACGAGCCGCAGGCCGTGCCCATGCGGCCGTCGCGAATGATCGGGTCATTCAGCAGCCCGGCGTCGATCAGGGCCTGCTCCGCAGCCGCCACGGCCAGACGGGACACGCGGCCCATGCTGCGCAGTTGCTTGCGCGTCCAGTGCCCCGGCACGACGAAATCGTCGATGGGGCCAGCCAGGCGGGTATTGAGCTCGGCAAAACGGTTCCACTCGTCCATCCGGCGAATGCCGCTGCGATTGGCCGTGAAGCTGGCATCGATAGTCGGCCAGTCGCTGCCCACCGAAGTGATGCCGGACATGCCGGTCACTACCACACGCTTCATCAACACAGTCCCCCATTGACGGCCAGAACCTGACGAGTGATGTAGCTCGCTTCGGCCGACATCAGAAAATTCACGGCCCCCGCCACTTCCTCGGGCGTGCCCATGCGTTGTGCCGGAATCATTTTCATCAGTTCGTCAACGGGCACGTTCTCGTCGAGCATGGCCGTATCGATCAGCCCCGGCGCGACGCAGTTGACGGTGATCTTGCGTTTGCCCAGTTCGATGGCCAGCGCCTTGGCGGCACCGATCAGCCCTGCCTTGGAAGCGCTGTAATTGACCTGGCCGCGATTGCCGATCAGCCCTGAAACCGAGGTGATGCAGACGATGCGCCCTGCTGCACGACGGCGAATCATCGGCATCGTCAACGGGTGCAGGACATTATAGAAACCGTCCAGGTTAGTACGCAGCACCTGATCCCAGTCATCGTCGCTCAGCGCCGGAAACGCGCCGTCGCGGGTCAGCCCGGCGTTGAGTACCACGCCGTAATAGGCGCCATGCGTCTCCACATCCTGTTCCAGAATTGCCTTGCAGGCGGCACGGTCCGAGACATCGAATTGCAGCACGCGTGCCTGACGGCCCAGCGCAACGACTTCGGCCTGCACGGCTTCGGCTTCGCTGCGGCCAGTGCGGCAATGCAGGATCAGGTCGTATCCGGCCTGCGCCAGACGCAGGGCGATGGCGCGGCCGATGCCACGGCTGGAGCCGGTGACCAGTATCGATTCAGTCATGCCGGGGCTCCTTCAGCCAGGTAGTCAGCAGTGTTGGGCGGGCAATATACATTGAGTCGGGCAAAAGCCTCGATACCCGGGCCGGTGAGGGTGCATTCGAACATGCCCATGCCGTTGTCGTCCTGCAGGGAGCGCACGGCATGGATGTGCAGTTCACTGCCCAGTGGGAAGCGTGTCACGTTGCAATCGAACTTGCGGCTGCCAAGCAGAAAACCCAGCTTGACCGCTTCGCCGTTGTTGCGCGCCTTGCAACCGGCATAGGCCGCGACGCTCTGCGCCATCAGCTCTATGCCCAGCCATGCGGGCAGGCTGCCGTCGGCTTGATTGAACAGGCCGTCGGCGCGTACGGTCAGGCAGGTTCGAATCTGTTCTTCGTCAAAGCTCAGCACCTGATCGATAAGGATCATGTCGCCGGCATGGGGGATGAGTTCGGCGAGCGGCCACTCGGTCATGGGGCATCTCCGATAATCAGGCTGATGTTGTTGCCACCGAAGGCAAACGAATTGCTCATCATGTAACGAGCGTTTTCAGGTGTCAGGCGCGAGCCTGCGTGTGTCCATTGCAGCGCAGGCAGCAGTGGATCGGCCTCGCTGTCCCACAGGTGCGGGGGCAGGGCCCGTTCGGCATTCTGCGGTGCCAGGCTCAGCCAGCAAAACGCCGCTTCCAGCGCGCCCGCTGCGCCCAGGGTGTGGCCGCTGAGCGGTTTGGTCGAGGAGCAGGGCACGCCGTTCGGAAATACGCCCTGCACGGCCAGGCTCTCCATCGCGTCGTTGTGCGGCGTGGCGGTGCCATGCAGGTTCAGATAACTGATCTGCTCCGCCTCGAGTCGCGCATTGCGCAACGCTTGCAACATTGCATCGCGCGCACCACGGCCGGTGGGTTCGGGGGCCGAGATGTGGTGAGCGTCGCAGCTGGCACCTGCACCCAGCAGGGCAATCGAGTGCCTGCTGTCGGCTTCGCGAGTCATCAGGAACAGTGCGGCCGCCTCGCCGATATTGATCCCGTTGCGGTTGCTGGAGAACGGATTGCAGAGCTGCGGCGACATGGCCTCGAGTGCCGAGAACCCCTGCAGGGTCAGCCTGCACAGGCTGTCGACGCCGCCGCACAGCACGGCATCGCACAGGCCCATGTCCAGCGCCCGCCGCGCACTGAGCAATGCCCGCGAGCTGGAGGTGCAGGCTGTCGAGATGACGTAGGCCGGGCCGCTCAATTGCAGCCAGGCGGCGAGAAAATTTGCCGGTGCGCCCAGTTCCTGCTGCCGATAATCGTAATCGTCGGGGAAGGTCCGCTCGCGCAGCCAGACGGCCATGCTCTCGCTCGCTTCATCGATGCCCGAGGTGCTTGTGCCGATGATCACGCCAATCCGCCCGGCGCCGAAGCGGGTGATGGCCTGGCTGATGTCCTCCTCAATCTGCAGGGCGGCGGCCAGCAGCAGCTGGTTATTGCGGCTGCGATGCAAATGCACGGCCGGCGGAATGGGCGGCAGTGCGGATTTGACCGCACCGACCGGCAACGCACGTTCCGGTACCCAGCCGCTTTCGAACACCATACCCGAGCTGTCACCTGCGAACAGCCTGCGCGACACCTCTTCACGGCTGTCGCCCAGCGAGCAGATCACGCCCAGCGCGTTGAGATAGGCGGTCATGGCAGGCTCTCGTTGTTCAGTGGTGTGACCTTGTAGCTCAGCCTGTCCTTGAGGCGAATAGTGAATGCGTTGGCCGACTGATATTCGACCAGCCAGCGATCGTCCAGGCGTCGCTGCATGCCCTGGCGGTAAGCCGTCGGGTAGCGGCCATGCATTTCCAGGTCCGGGGTCATGGCGAACATCAGCGCAGCGAACAGCTCGCGGGCTTCGGGATTGGGCGGCAGCAAACCGTCGGCTTGCCATTTGCCGTCGATCAGCAACTGGCGCGCCTGGGGAATGCCCAGCGGGTCCATCATCGACCAGCGCAATCCGCCGTTTTCGCGCTGGATGATCAGTAACCAGTCCTGATGCTGATCGGCCTGGCGACGCTCGATGTGCAGCTGCATCGGCAATTGCATGGTCGGTGCGCTGGTCGGCAGCGGGGCTTGTGCCGCACAGCCGCCGAGCAGCAGGAAGGCTAAAAACAGTATGCGAATCATGATGCTTCCACTTCCAGGGGTTTGCGGGCCACGACATTGACCAGCGTTTCCTCACGTTGCCCGAACGGCCTGGGCTTTTGCAGTTTCAAGACTTCGAGCAGGCCGAAGTCCTTGGCGCGGCTCCACCACAGGTAAGGGTACGAAACATTCGGTGCATCGAACTCGAAACCCTGGTCGCGGATCATCTGCAGATACTGCGCCGCGCTTTTCTGAACATGCATCGGATGGCGGAACAGCCAGCGAATTACCCAGGTGTCGATGTACGCCTCGGTCGACTCGGCGAACAGCAGGTAGCCGCCCGGTTTGAGTACCCGGTAAAACTCGGCCAGCGCTTGTTCCTGCTCCACCAGATGATGGAAAGTCTGGTGGCAGAACAGCAAATCGACGCTGGCGTCGGGTACTGGCAGGGCTGCGCAGTCGCTGCCGATCAGCTCGACCTCTACGCCTCTGGCACGCGCCTCTTCGCGACTCATCTCGAGGCTGTGCGGATCGGCGTCGACACCGATGAGCCTGGACGGCTGAAAAACCTTGTTCAGATGCTGGAACGAGCGGCCTTGCCCGCACCCGGCGTCGAGCAACACCGGCGCAACCGGCGGCGGGCTGGCGAACAGGCTGTGCAAGTCGTCTATCGCCACGCGCAGCACGCGGTACTGCCAGATGTTGCTGCGCAGAAACCACAGGCCGAAGCGGGTTTCCTCGACATAACTGTCACTCAGGAACGGTCGACTCATGAACCACCGTCCGCGCAGATTTCCGAAAGTGTGCGCAGGCGGCGCTTGGGCTCGCTGACAAACGGATTGCGTTCGTCCCAGGCATAACCGGCCAGAATCGAGCTGATCATGCGGCGGATGTCCGGAGCGCTGCCGGGGTAGAAAATCACGCTCTGGAATGTGCCGTCGTACCAGCCATCGACATAGGCGCGAAAGGTGTCGACGCCACGTTTCAATGGCACCGCGAACTCGCTTTCCCAATCCACGTTTTCGCCCTGCAACTGGCGGCTCAGCACGCCAGCCGCCATGCTCGCCGAACGCATGGCGATGGTCACGCCTGACGAAAACACCGGGTCGAGGAATTCCGCCGCATTGCCCAACAGCGCAAAGCCTTTGCCGTGCAGGGTCTTGACGTTGGCCGAGTAGCCACCGATGGTTCTCGCTGGCGTATCCCAGACTGCGTTTTTCAGCACGCTGGCCAGTTGCGGTGTTTCATCGATAAAGGCGCGCAGGCAGGTATCCAGATCCTCGGGCTTGTCCTTGAAGCGTTCAGCCGAGGCGACCACGCCTATCGAACAGCGGCCTTCGCTGAACGGGATCGACCAGAACCACACATCGCTGTGCTGCGGATGGATGCTGACGAGAATCTTGCGGCGGTCGAAGGGCGGGCTTTCGATGCGGTCTTCGATATGGGTGAACACCGCCTGGCGCACCGGAAAACCCGACGGCGCTTCCAGATCCAGCAAGCGCGGCAGCACACGGCCATAGCCGCTGGCGTCGAGTACGAAGCTGGCCTGCACGCTGTATTCGCTGCCGTCCTCACGCCTCACACGCAAAACCGGCTGCGGACCATCGAAGTCGGCGCTGACGATCTCTTCCTGATAGCGGATGTCCACGCCTTGCAGCGCAGCCTGATCGGCGAGCAGTTTGTCGAACTCGCTGCGCTGCACCTGAAAGGTCGTCGGCTTGCCGTTGCTGAACGTATCGCTGAAGTCGAAATCGCTGTATTGCTCGCCACGCGCGAAGGCTGCGCCATTTTTGGGCTGGAAACCGGCGGCCTGCACGGCCTCCAGCATCCCGGCTTCTTCGACGAAGTCCAGGCAGTGGCACAGCAGGCTTTCACCGATGGAGAAGCGCGGAAACAGCTGGCGCTCGACGATCAGCACGTCATGGCCCTGGCGTTTGAGCAGGGCAGCCGCTATTGAACCGGCCGGGCCGGCACCGATGATGACGACCTGACGAATTTCCCTATCAGTGATGGGCACAGGTATTCCTTTTCGGTTGGGCGGTGGCTGGGAGTGACGACAACGCTGCAAGACTCATGCGTGTGGCCCTTCAGCATTGGCTGGCGAATGAAGCGCTTTACGCGGGCTGGCCCAAGGCGCCAGCAGGAAGCTGAACGCCAGCCCCAGACTGACCGACAGGCCGAAGTTGCTGATCGCCGGGGTGCTGGAAACGGCCAGCAGGCCGAACGACAGCCAGGTGGTGACCGCTGCCAGCAGCGTGCCCAGCAGGCTGACCGCCGCGCCGCCTATCTGCTCGCGCATCAGGATGGCGTAATCGACGCTGATCGCCGTGACCAGCAACAGGCCGAACAGGCTGAACAGAGTCAGCGGCTGACCGAGCCAGCCCAGGCTGGCGAGGCTGCACAGGGCCGCCAGCAGGGGCAGGGCGACGATGCGCAACGCACCGCCGAAGCCAAACGGAGCGATCAGCAGCAGGACGATCAGTACGCACGATGCCAGCTTCAATTCCGCTGCGCTGATCTGCGTGTGGGCAAATACCTCGTTGAGCTCACCCAGGCGGTCGACCAGTTGCACGCCCTCCAGTCCGATGGCCTGCACGCGCAGCAACGCCATGCTGTTCATGCCACGCAGGCTGACGATGCTGGCTACCTGAGCGTCGCCTTCGGCATCTTCGCTGGCGCCCAGCCAGAGCGTGCGCCACGGTTCGCTGAGCGGGCCTTGAAGCGCCTGATCAATGTCTTGCGTTGGCAGTGCCTGCAATTGCGCGAGTTCGGTTTTCAGTGCGTTGGCCGGAACGCCAAGCTGTACCAGTGGCTCCCAGTGTTGCGGCAATTTGCCCAGTGCATCACGGGTCAGTTGCTGCTCGGCAGGCGAATCCAGCAACTGGTTGAGCGCCATGTAGCCTTGCAGCTTGTCCATGCTGACCAGTTGGTCGAGCCGTTGGGTCAGTTCGGACTGCCGATCCAGCAACTGCTGTTGGTCCTTGCCGCGCACCAGAAAAAACTGGCTGGTGGGCTGATAACCGGTGATCCGTGCGATGGCCTGGGCTTCATCGGTCAACGCCTGAGGTGCTGCCACCCATTGGCGGATATCGTTCTTGGTGGTCAGGTGCCAGAGTCCGCCGCCACAGAAGACCAACAGCAGCACCAGCAGGATCGGTGTGCTGATGCGCAGCAGCAAGGCGGCGCGGCAATCGAGCATCAATTGCGCCAGTTTCAGCGGCCACTGGGCAGGGCTGATCTCGACTTTTGCGAGCAGCGCGGGCAGCAGGCACACCGCCGTCAGGTAGGCGCCGATCAGGCCGGCCGCCGAGAACACCGCAATTTGCGTGAGTGCCGGAAACGGCGTCCAGGCCAGCGCCAGGTAGCCGATGCAACTGGTGATCAGGCTCAGGCTCAGGCCCGGCAGGGTCAGGCGCAAGGCGGGCCAGCTGCGCCAGGGTTTGAGGCTCCAGCTCTTGGACAGGTAATGCAGCGGGTAATCCACCGCCACCCCGATCAGGCTCGAGCCCAGCACCAGCGTCATGACGTGCATGCTGCCGAATATCGCAACGCAGGCCACCGCGCCGAAGAGCATGCCGACCACCACCGGCACGAATGCCAGCAGCACGCTCCAGCGGCGGAAGGCGAGTAACAGCAACAACAGGATACCGACCGTTGCGCCACCGCCGACCCAGGTGATTTCCCGGCTGGCCTGCTTCTGCCCGTCGGCAGCGTAAAGCAGCCCGCTGGCCGCGAGCAATTGACCACCCGCCTGACTGGCCTGCACCCGCGCTTGCGCCAGCAGGTCAGCGACCTGGCCGGGCAGGTGCATGTCGAAGGCATCGGTTCGGGTTCGCGAACGCAGCAGTACCCAGCTTTTGCCCTCGGCGCTGGCCACCAACGCGCCACTGGCCAGGTCCGCCTCGACCGAGCCCTGCTTCGGCAGGCCGTTCTGGATACGTCCGGTCAGCCCCAGCCAGTCATCCTGGCCAGGCACCAGGCTGAACCCGGCAAACGGGTCGAACAGCGTCTGTACGCGCTGTTCGATGAAGGTTTTCGGGTCGTCGATCAGCAGTGTGCGGTCCGCTGTCGGCAGCATGGCGATGCGCCCTTGCAGCAACTGGGTGCGCAACGCGGGCAGATCGGCCTGCAGCGACCACTGAACCTTCTCGAACAGGCCGGTCGACTGCCATTGTTCAGCCAGATTGCGTGCCAGTTCGACAGCCTTCTGCCGATCGCTGTGGCCCACCAGCACCAGCATTTCGCGGTTGAGCGGTTCTTGCATGCGCTTTTCGGCGCTCACGACCAGTTCGTCGTTATCGGTGCCCGGCACCAGCTCCATCAGGTTGGCCGACAGCGGCGAGCGGTCGTGCCACTGCCAGCCCGCGAGCGCCAGTACGCCCGCCAGAATCAGCAGGAACAGTCGCGGCAACAGCCGCTCAGTCTTTGAAGTCATTACGCTGCGCATCGGTCAGGGTCGGGGCACTGCTGCTGTCGATCATTTTCAGGACCGTGCTGTCGCCCTGGGTTTCCAGCAGCTCGATACGCTGCACCAGTTCGCCACCGTCGATGTTGATCTGTTTGAACACTTGTTGCAGCAGCAGCGAACGCGGCGTCAGGGTGAGGTGCCAGGCATTCGCCTCGCCCTTGAGCTGCAAGTCGAAATCCCGCTGCAGGCCGCTGCTGTCGCCTTGCAAGACCGCCAGGAACAGACGGTTCTGCTCGGCGCCGGCGTTCTTGTTCGGCACCGGCTTCCAAGTGCTGACATTGCCATCGGCTTCACGACGGGCAATACCGTCGGCATTGATGCGGTAATCCTGTTTGAGCGGTGTTTCCAGCAGCCAGAGCAGCCCGAAATCCCTGGCGAGCACGAAGCGGCCCTTGCTGAGCAGCGGTTGCGGCAGGGCGCGCAGGTGTTTTTCCTGAACGAAACGACCCTGCACCACGGCAGGCTTGGCGAGCTGATCGCTCAGTTGTTGCAGATCGAACGCCTGCGCCAGAGAAGAAAGGCACAGCAGACCCAGCAGAATCAAGGTACGAAGCGGGCGGTTCATGGCGAGGCGCTCTCTATTGTGCTCTCAAGGGCAGTTTTGACGGCATCGATGAACACCTGCGGCGAGGCCAGTTGCATTTCCCGGCTCTGGCTGTCGACGGCGACCTGCACAGTGCTGGCGCGGGTCAGGCGCTCACCGGTGTGTGCATCGGTGATCAGGTAATTGATCTTCAGACGGTTCTCCCACTCCACCAGACTGGCGCGCACGTTCAGTGTCTGACCGAACACGGCGCTGCGCACATAGCGCAATTGCAGATCGATCACCGGCCAACCATAACCGGATTCGAGCATCTGCATGTAGTTATGGCCGATATGATCGAGCAGCGCGCAGCGCGCCACTTCGAGGTACTTCACGTAGTGCCCGTGCCAGACGATGTTCATCATGTCGACGTCGAAAAACGGCACGACGATTTCAGTGTCGATGTGCAGGAAACCCTTACTGCGCATGTAACCTCCTGTGGCGATCCGCGCTGATTTTACAACGCAGCACATGACCGCCGAGCGCGATCAGCTCATGAGCCTGATTCATCGGCAGACTTCCAGAATGGGTAGAAATTGAACCACTGCTGCGGCGCTTCCAGGCAATAGTGCCCAAGACGCTCGGCATAACACGTGGCCCACTGCTCGATGACCTGGGCACGGTCGCTGCGCCGCCACTCGATGGCGTCGGCGAACGGTTCGAGAATTACCCGATAGCCTTTCGCACCCTTGAGGCAAAAGAACAGGTTGACCGGGCACTTGAGCAGCCCGGCCAGCAGCCAGGGGCCTTGCGGGAAGTTGGCCGGCTGACCGAGAAAGTCGACCTGCACATTGCGCCCGCCATGCAGCGCGACGCGGTCACCGGCGATGGCCAGCCACTCGCCTTCGTCCAGACGCTGGCTTAATTGCAGCATGATGGCCGGGTCCAGCTCGCTGACCTGAATCAGGCGCAGATGTGTCGCGCCGGCTTCACCGAGCAGGCGATTGAAGCGTTCGGCATGTTTGGTGTGCACCAGCACGTTCATGGTGACCTTTTCGCCGAGTTCGGCCAGCGCTCGGCACACTTCAAGGTTGCCCAGGTGCGCACCGACCAGCATCTGTCCGCGTTGGCCACGCAGGTTCTGGCGCAGCAAGGCCTGGTCGACGATCTCGATCTGATCGATACCCAGCCTGCCGTTCCACACGTCGAGCTTGTCGAGCAAGGCATCGGCGAATGCCATGAACTGCCCGAACACCCGGCGCTGGCTGGGCCGCAGTTCGGGTTTGCCGCTCCAGTCCGCCAGGTGCTGCTGGTATTGCCAGATGCTGTGCCGGGCACGTCGGCCGAAGACAAAGAAATACAGGACGATGCCATACAGCACCGGGCTGAGCAGGCGCCGACCGAGCACCCGCATGCCCCAGGCGGTGAGTTTCATGAGCATGAAGCTGCCGCGCTCCTGATGACTGGCCCAATGCTCCTTGGGCGACTTGTCGATGCTCATGGCCGCCACCGTCGCCACAGGAGCATTGGCAGGCGTAGCAGCATGCCGAAGAACAGCTTGGCGTGCATTTTCGAAATCAGGGCGTTGTCATGAAACAGGCGGAAATGCGACAGGCCGTCCTGCGGGTAATGAACGCGGGTCGGCAGCCAGCGCATCGGCTGGCCGCGCCAGGACAGGCGCACGAGCATTTCCGAGTCGAAATCCATGCGTCTGCCGATCTGCACGCTGTCGATCAGCGCCAGGACCGGGGCCAGTGGATAGAGGCGAAAGCCGCACATGGAATCGCGAATGTGCAACGACAAGGTATTGATCCACACCCAGACGTGGGTCAGGTAGCGTGCATACAGACGGCCTTTGGGCACGCTCTCGTCAAACTGCGGATAACCGCAGATCAGCGCATCCGGGTGCTGGCGCGACTGCTCCAGAAACACCGGAATATCACTCAGATCATGCTGGCCATCGGCATCGACCTGCAACGCATGGCTGAAACCCAGCCGGATCGCCTCGCGAAAGCCGGCCATTACCGCGCCGCCCTTGCCCTGATTGACCGGCAGGCGCAGCAGGTGGATAGCCTCACCCTGCGCCAACTGCTGTAACACGGCTTCGCAGGCCGGACTGCTGGCATCGTCCACCAGAATGCACGGCAACCCGGCGTTGCGCACGGCCTTGACCACGTTGGGCACGGCCAGCTCGTGGTCAAACACCGGAATGATCACGCAAGGCTTATGCATGGTCGTCCTCCAGGAGGATGCGGCCACTGGAGCAGGGCGCGTTGTCGGCGTTGCGAAAGGCGAAGTGCAGCTTGGAGCGTGTCGCATCGAAGCGCAGTGTCAGCGTGAGGCGATCACCGGGACGCACCAGTTGCTGAAATTTGAGCACCTCCATACCGGCAAATCCGCATTGCAGGTCGAGCAGTCGCTGGCCCAGGCTGATCGCCCAGTCGACTTGCACCACGCCCGGCAAAATCGGCGCCTTGGGAAAGTGGCCGCTGAAAAACGCCAGATCGGGCGGGACGCTCAATTGCAGGTGCAGCTCGCCTTCGACGTTCTGTTGCTCAAGCACTTCCGGCTGTTTCGAGCGTGGCGCCAGCAGCAGCGCCTCGACCTCTGCCTGAGGCAGCTTGCCCTGGGCGTTGAGCGGCATCTGCCGCAGCAGACGCCAGCGACGCGGCAGGGCGATGGTTTCGCAGTGCGGTTGCAGGTACTGCCGCAAGGCTTCGGTGAGCGCCCGACGGCCCTGATTGCGCAGGACCAGCAAGCCCGCGTCGCTCAGCACCAGCAGCGCGCCCAGCGAGGCACGGTTTGCCTGCACCACGCCAAGGCGCGCTTCACTCACCCACGGGTGAGCCGCGAGGGCCTGCTCGATCAGCGGCAAGGACACGCGCTTCTCTTCGAGTTTGACGATGCGGTCGAGCCTGCCCAGCAGTTCGAAGCGCCCGTCTGCACCGATCAGCGCCGCATCGGCGGTCTGCTCGACATGGCCGGGCGGCAGATAGGGCGAGCTGATGCGTAGCGCCCCTTGCGCATCCTGACTCAGCTCTACGCCGTCGAAGGCCTGCCAGCGTTGCCCGCCCTGACGCCAGGCGATGCCGCCGGTTTCCGAGCTGCCGAGAATTTCCGTCGGCCACTGACCGAGGCGTTGCTGCAGGCTCTGTGCGGCTTCGGCCGGCAATGCGCCGCCGGAAGAGAACACCCGGCGCACGGCGGCAAGACCCGGCCAGTCGAGATTGTCGCCCATGCGCTTGAGCAGCGCAGGGCTGGCGACCCAGGCGAATGACGGGTATTCACGGCTGGCGCGTTGCAGGTCTTCGGCGAACGGCAATTGACGGCGCACGAACGGGCGTGCCGCGCACAGCGGCCAGAGCAAACGAAACAGCAGCCCGTAAATATGTTGCGTCGCCACGCTGCCGATCATGCATGCCGCGCCGAGCTCCGCGCCCCACAGCTGTTCCAGCCCGCAGACTTCGTTGGCCAGTTGCCGCAGGTGTTTTTCGATC